>ENA-ORTD01000503-ORTD01000503.1-human-gut-metagenome-genome-assembly--contig:-NODE-503-length-35814-cov-3.729355_pt1 | contig 35814 bp, 28 predicted proteins | sample MGYA00241907_ERZ509178 | MGnify/ENA primary metagenome ERZ509178 (study PRJEB26280, sample SAMEA2338793) | human gut metagenome | biome: human gut; feature: human-associated habitat; material: faeces...
GGCCGCCGAGCCGGCTACCCCTGTCGCCGAGGCCGCTGCGACCCCTGAGCTCGCGCCGGAGCCCAATGATCACCTGGCGGCCATGATGCGCCGCAGCGCCCGCCGCGAGGAGGCCTACGTGCCCACCTCTCAGCTCCGTCGCTTTACCCTGCCCGATTCGGCGCCCATCATGCGCCGCGTCATGGGCTTTCTGTCCGACCAGGCCCGCACGCTTATCCATGCCGGCGTGTCGCGCGACCGCATCTGCATCGATCCCGGCCCGGGCTTTGGCAAGACGGCCAACGAAGACATCGTCATCCAGCGCGAGACCGCCAAGATGGCGTCGCTGGGCTACCCGCTCATGTGCGCCGTGTCGCGCAAGCGTTTTGTGGGCGCCGTCTCGGGCGTGACCGAGGCCGCCGCGCGCGATGCCGCCACGTTTGGCGTTTGCCTGGGTGCCATCCAGGCCGGTGCCAACATCGTGCGCGTGCACGACGTCACCGGCTTTGCGCAGTTCCTGAACGGTTACTGGGCTGTCGCCAAGCCGCAGCCGCGCCGTGCGTTTGTGGCCGTGGGCTCCAACCTGGGGCATCGTTGCGATAACATCCGCGCCGCACGCGACATGATCGCCGAGATTCCGCTCACCTGCGTGTCCAACTGCTCGCGCATCTACGAGAGCGAGCCGGCCTACGAGACGCGCCAGGACGCATTCGCCAACGCCGTCATCGAGATCAAGACCGAGTTGGCGCCGCTGGTGCTGCTCGACGAGCTTATGAAGATCGAGGCCGAGCTGGGGCGCGACCGCTCCAAGAAGGCCAAGGCCAACGGCCCGCGCACCATCGACCTGGACCTGCTGTGGATGGATGGCGAGACCCACGGCGGCAAAAAGCTGCGCCTGCCGCATCCGCTGATCGGCGAGCGCGACTTTGTGCTGGTGCCGCTCGAGGACCTGATGCACGACCCGGCGCGGTTCTTCCGCTACAACGGTGTCGAGGTCAAGGATCCCGAGGAACGCGTGGGCCATATCGTGGGCGAATTGGGGCGTATGTAGATGATTGAGATGAATGCTGTAGCCGTCGGTACCGAGCTTGACGCCGCGCGCGACGCGGGTCGCGAGGGTGCGTCCGCGGGCTGGTGCGCTTGGAGCGCGGGCGAGGCGTCGTTGACGTTTTCGCTGGTCGTGCGCCCGGATGTGAATATGCATGCCTTCCACGGCCTGCCGTTTGTGACGGCGATGGGCATGATGGACGCGCTTGTGGGCACGGCGTCGACGCCGGGCCTGGGCCTTGCCGGCAAGGTGGGCATTGAGTGGCCGAGCAATATCGTGTGCGGCGCGCCCGCGTTTGAGACGTCGCTCGCTCGCGTCGCCGTCAACGGCGGCGCCGGTGCCGCGGGCATGTTCGGTGCCGTGACGGTGGATATTGAGCGTTCGGCGCTGAGCGAGCTTGGTGTGGACGTGGCTGACGAAGCGCTGGTCGAGGCGCTGGCCGCCGCCTTGCTGACCCGCGTGGACGCCTGGGCGGTTGTTGCCAACACGCCGCAGGGCGCTGCCGGTCCGCTGGCCCCCGTGCTGGGCGAGTACTTCGATATGGTGCCGCTGCTGGGACGCCAAGTTGCGGCGGTGTCGCCCCACGGTTTGCCGCTTGCGGTTGGTGTGTTTGCGGGTCTGGACATCTGGGGTCGCGCGACCATCAAGACCGATGCCGGCGAGCAGGAGTTTCCGCCCGAGGCCGTACGGATTCGCGGACTGTAACGCGAGGCGCCCGCGCCCAAAGATAACGATGACAACGAAGCCCTTCTCGGCCTGCACCGGGGCGGCCTTTCGCATGACTGCCGGGTGGCATCTCGGTCCTGTTCCTCAAAACTGAAAAATATTCGTTTTTGAGGAATAGGCTTGGCGAATGTTTGCGGGGGGCTGTGGCATCGGGCGTGCTCGACTTAGGCCCCTGTCTACCCCAGCTCCTGCATGCGGCGGTAGATTTCGCAGATGCCCTTGATGGTGAGCTGTCCGTCGACTACGTCGAAGGCATCGGTCGAATCGGCGACGATGCCGGCGAGACCGCCTGTGGCGATAACCGTGGCGTCCTCACGACCCAGCTCGCGCTTCATGCGCGCGACCAGGCCCTCGGCCATGGCGGCAGCGCCCACCACGGCGCCGACCTTGATGCACTCCTCGGTATCGCGGCCGATGGCGTGCTCGGGCGCCTCGAGCGGCACGCTGGCGAGCTTGGCAGCACGCGCGGCAAGCGCATCCATGGAGATGCGGATGCCCGGCGCGATCGCTCCGCCAATGTAATAACCGTCCTCATCGATGACGTCGATATTGGTCGCGGTGCCAAAGTCCACCACGATTGCCGGCGCGCCGTAGAAAGTTTCGGCCGCAACGGCGTTGGCGACGCGGTCGGCGCCCACAGCCTGGGGACGCGCCGCGCGCAGCTTGGTCACCGCGGCCGTCTGCGGCCCAATGACGATGGCGTCCGCGGCAATGCGGTCGGCCACGGCGTGCCACTCGCGCGAGAGCTGCGGCACCACGCCGGCAAAGGCGATCGCGTCGACCGCGTCGAGCGAAAGGCCGTACATCTTAAAGAAACCCATCAGGCGCACGTGGATCTCGTCGGCGGTATAGGAGCGGTCGGTGGGCATGCGCCACGACTGCACCAGCTCGTCTCCGTCAAACAGACCCATGGCCGTCTGCGTGTTTCCCATATCGATAGCGAGCAGCATGTCTACTCCCAGTGTTGGCATAAAAGGACGCGCACCATTGTATACGTGCCGTCGGCGCTGCTGCGCCGCGATTCGTCTGCGTGGGCGTTTGGACCCGTGTTCAGCTGAACCGGGTGCGACCGAAACGCCCGTTTTGCTGCCAGACTGTCGGCGACAAAGCGGGCGGTCCAAGCCCGCGGAAGCAGCCCTGGACGCGGCGCCGGACGGACCAGAGCCCGCCGCGCCCAGCCGGTGTGGACGATAAGGAGCAGAGATGTTGATTCACTACGAGGCGAGTGTTGCGAGTGCCAGGCACGAGATTCAGGGGTGTGGAAATCGGGAGCATTGCTGCGTGCAGGTGGTTGAGCCGCCCCGCGCGTTCGGTACGGCGGGGGATGGTGGCCCGGACGGCGGAGGCTCGGCGACCGACGCGGCGCCTCGCCAGGCGATCGTTGCCGCTGTCGCGGGCGGTATGCCATCCATGATTTTGAGCGGCGAAGGTGCCCACCTTGCCAGCGAAGCTGCCGTCGATGCCGCGGCCGAGGCGTATCGTCGGGGCGAGCTCGTGCCGGGTGATGCCTCTGCCCTTAAGGGCGTGTTTGAGCGTGCGCTTCGTGCGGTCGCAGACGTGGCCGTCGATCAGCCCGCTGCCGATATCACTTCGTTTGCCTGCACGCTATGCCTGGTAGTATGGGATGGCGTGCGCGTTTGGTATGGCAATGCCGGTGATTCCGGTGCGGTTGCCGTGGACTTCTTGGGTGATCCGTTTGCCCTGACGCATATGCATTGCGGGCCGCTGTCGAGCCGGCCGTTCCCGCTGCACGATTCCTATCACTGGGAGTTTGGCTATCGCACGAGCGCCGAAAGCGTGCTTGTGGCCACAGGTGGCATGCTTGGGCAGTTTGCCGAGTGGGCGCCCGGCTCTTACGGTGCGCCGAAGGCGTATGACCGCGAGCTCATTGGCCTGCTCACGAATCGGAATATCGATGTGGACGATTTGCCGTTGATGAATGTCGCTGCAGCTAAATATCTGAACGAGTTTCCCGCGACCCGCGTGGACGGCGATAAGACGGTGGTGGCAATGATCAACAGCGAGAAGCCTTCGGTGACAGATTTTATTTGCGCCACGGCGAAAGACGTGACGGCTGAGCGTCTTGCTGCGGCGGGCGCGTCCTTTGCGGACGAGGATGACGATCGAAAGGTCTTGCTGCCGTGGAACGACGAGCTGCGCATGCGTGCCGGCGATGTGGCGAATGACGTGGGCGGCGACTTCACTGTAGAGCTTGAGTATCAGCTCATGTGCGGCATGTCGCTCGACCGCGCGTTTGAGCTGGCGGCTGCTGCTGCCCGCGAGCGCGCCGAGAGGTATCGCGTATTTGAGGACTGCGTAGCCGATGGGCCCGAAGACTATGACGCTGCCGTTTTGTCCGACGATGAGGTGTCGTTTGACGAGATGGTCTAGCGGCGTCGCGGGCCCTGGACTCTTCGCGCCGGGGGTGTTCAAGATATGAAGGAATTATGCTCTACGAGATTTTCCTTGCCGTCTACCGAACTCCCGCGTAATATTCTTTCTTGCGCACATGAGGCGTCCAGACATTGCGGGGTGGAGCAGTCTGGTAGCTCGCCGGGCTCATAACCCGGAGGTCGTAGGTTCAAATCCTGCCCCCGCGACCAAGAACTTGCAGCTCGTCGGCCTAGCCGGCGAGCTTTTTTGTTATCCCGGGATCGTTTCTTCGGTTCAATTCTCAGTCTCTCAATCAGACATCTCGATCTGTAACACCAAGATGCGATTTGGGCGGCTAGGTGTTACAGATTGAGATTTTCTAGCAGGCGGGTTTGGTTTGTCTCGATCTGTAACAGTAAGATCCGGTTTTGCCGAGTAACTGTTACAGATTGAGACAAACCGACGGGCCGCCCCGTCCCATCCACCTGCCGCCACTTGATATTCGCCGATTTTCGTTGCGCTGCTGTACCCCCATGCCATATCCTCTAGACAACTACGCGGCACCATCGCCGCCGCGCCTACAAGAGAGGAATGTCCATGACCGCACCTGCATCCAAGCTGCTCCAGCCCATTACGGTTGGCCCCCTTGAGCTCAAGAACCGCATTATGTTCCCGCCGCTGACCACCGGCTACGAGGAGCGCGACGGTTCCATTGGCGAGCGCAGCCTGGCTTTTTACGAGCGCCTGGCCCGTGGCGGCGTGAGCTACATCGTCATCGGCGACGTCGCTCCCGTCATGACCGCGAGCCCCACGCCCAAGCTGGCAACCGACGCTCAGATCCCTACGTTTAAGGCGCTGGCCGACGCCGTCCACAAGCACGGTGCCAAGGTTGCGCTGCAGCTGTTCCACCCCGAGTACGACGTGCCCGGTGTCGGCCGCATGGTCATGGGCTCCATGGTCGCCGCCAAGGCCGCGCAGGAGGCCAAGGCCGCCGGCGACGAGGAGACCTTTGCCGCCAAGATGGCCGAGTCCAACGAGATTCGCAAGCAGGCATACGCCAAGCTGCACCACGATATGCAGCACTTTGTGAACGAGGCCAGCGTAGAGCAGCTCACCCAGATCAAGGAGGCCATTGCTGCCTCGGCCGCCCGCGCACAGCAGGCCGGCATCGATGCCATCGAGGTCCATGGCGACCGCCTGGTGGGTTCGCTGTGCTCGGCCATCCTCAACCAGCGCACCGACGAGTATGGTGGTTCGTTCGAGAACCGCGTCCGCTACGCGCTGGAGGTCGTCGCCGCCATTAAGGAGGCCGCGCCGCAGCTGATGGTGGAGTACAAGCTCCCCGTGATCATGGAGAACCCCGACGGCACGCCGCGCGGCAAGGGCGGCCTGCGGCCCGACGAGGCATGCGAGTTCGCCAAGCTGCTTGAGGGCGCGGGCATCGACATGATCCAGGTCGCACAGGCCAACCACACCGGCAACATGGGCGACACCATTCCGCCCATGGGCGCCATGCCCTACAACTGGACGCTGCCGGTGGCCGAGCGCGTTAAGGCCCTGGTCTCCGTGCCGGTGGCCACCGTCGGCCGTGTTGTCTCGGTCGAGGCCGGCGAAAAGATTCTGGAAGACGGCGCGGCCGACATCATCGCCTATGGCCGCTCGCTCATGTGCGACCCCGACATTGCGCTGAAGGCCGCCACGGGTGAGCCCATCCGCGAGTGCCTCAACTGCAACAAGGGCTGCGTCGACGCGATTCAAAACCGCAAGTACATCTCGTGCGTGCTCAATGCCGAGAACGGCGACGAGGCGACCATCGCCATTAAGCCGGGCGAGGGCGACAAGAAGATCGCCGTGGTGGGCGGCGGCATCGCCGGCCTGGAGGCCGCGCGCGTGGCGGCCAAGCGCGGCTACGACGTGACCGTCTACGAGGCGAGCGATCACTTGGGCGGCCAGATTGTGCTGGCGGCCGCGCCTCCGCGCAAGGACGAGATCATGCGCTCCGTCGAGTACTACGAGAAGATTCTGCCCGGCCTGGGCGTGAAGGTTGAGCTCAACCATGCCGCTACCGCTGAGGACCTCAACGCCGCCGACGCCGCGATTGTGGCCGTGGGCGCGCACGACGTGGTCATCCCTGTTCCGGGTGCCGACTCGGACAAGGTCGTCTCGAGCTGGGACGTGCTGGCCGGCAAGGTGGAGCTTACGGGCCGCGTCGCCGTCATTGGCGGTGGCCTGGTGGGCACCGAGACTGCCGAGTACCTGCTGCAGCACGGCTGCGAGGTGGCGATTGTGGAGATGCTCGACAAGATTGCCGCGGGCGAGTCCGAGACCATTCTGCCGCTGATTATGAGCGACTTTGCCGAGCACAACGTGGAGCAGCACGTGAAGACCCGCCTGACCGCCATTACCGACGAGGGCGTGGAGGCCATTCGCGCCACTGAGGACGGCGCCGAGGAGCCGGTGAAAATCGCCTGCGATTACGTGGTGATGGCCGTGGGCTCCAAGGCCAACGCGTTTGACCTTGATGGCGTGACGGTGCCCGTGACCTGCGTGGGCGACTGCTCGGGCGAGCGCACCGCCGATATTGCGAGCGCCATTCGCACGGCATATCACGCAGCCAACGAGCTGTAGCTAACATCGCGGCCGGGCGGGGCGGGAGCACGGATTCGCCTCGCCCCGCCGCGTCCCATCGGGTGTCAACCGGGGCGGGGTCTGCAAGCGCAGCAGGTCCCGCCCTTTTTGTTTTGCTCCGGTGGATGGCAATGCGCGCTAATCATGAGGAGTGAGGACGTCTACTGCCTTGCAGACCGCTCAAAATTATTAGGGGAGGGGTAATAATTATATCCTCTATACCAAAGGACATAAAAAGACGCCAATTTTGTTGGCAAGCGAATGACGATTGGCTGCGAGCTAGCTACCAGCGTAAATAATCGATAAAGAAATGTCGTAAATTGATGCCAAATGCCCAGATGCCACCGTTGCAATTTTCAGTTAACTGTTACGCGCGAACAGCAAAATGCTACTATCTAACAAGCACGTAAGAAAGCAGATTAACGGTTAAGGCTAAGAAGTGGCAGGTATGTCGGAAGCAACAAGGACTCGCACGCATGCGCCCGAGGTTAGGCAGCGCGCCGTCGAGATCCTCCAAGAGGGGGTCGGTCACCGCGCCCTCGCCGCAAAGCTTGGCATTCCCCAGGCCACGGCTCGTCAGTGGGCCCGCGCATATGCCGTGGGCGGTGCCGACGCCGTGCTCAATGCGGGCGCTTGCCATCACACCTATTCGTACGACGTAAAACTCGCCGTGGTTAAGGACCGTCTGAAAAACGGCCTGACGGTTCGCGAGACCATGATCAAGTATGGGATTCCCAGCGAGTCTTCAGTCAAGGCCTGGTGCCGCCAGTATCGCGAGAGCGGTGAGTCCGCGCTGGTCGATAAGCCGCGCGGACGCAAGCCGCGCGTTAAAAAGGCGGAATAGCGAACGGGATGGTGCGCCCACAGGGGCGCATTTTTCTTGCCGCGCCAACTTTTCGGACTGCCGCGAGCCTATCGGGACATCTTCCAACGTGGCCAATAAACCGCGCACAGTGGCCCGCGCGCCTGCCGCTGCGGTAAGGGAGCGTCACCCCTCTACTCCAATGCGGACAGACTCCTTACCCCGTACGCCTAAAACTCCCCAGTTGACCGAAAACCTGCCGCCGCCACTCCTCAATTGAGCTATAACGTTAAACAATTGCAGCGTTTTTGCATGGGGGAGTGATGGTATGACGCTACTGTATTTCCTTACCCTGTTTCCGCTGGTACCGGCGCTGGGTATGCTGTTCGCGCGCGGTGACCGCGCCCGCGATGCGGCGGGGCTCATAGGTTCCGGCATCATTATGGCGGTGACAGTTGTAGTCGCCGTCATGTTTTTTGGCACGGGCCCGCAGAGCTTTGAGGTTGCCCCCGGCGCCTCGCATGTGCTCTCGATCATCAGCTCCGCCATCGATGTCATCCTGTGCGCTGTCATCCTGTACAACGCGTATAAATATAGGAACGCGCTCACCACGGTGCTCGGCGTGGTGCAGCTGGTGGGTTCGGTTGCCTTTGCGACCATGACGCTGCCCGCGGCCGAAGCCGTCACGGCGACGCCGCTCTACCTGGACTACATGAGCGTGATCATGGTCCTCGCCGTCGGCATCGTCGGCAGCCTAATCTGCGTGTATGCCCTGGGCTACATGAAGGACTTCCAGGCCCACGACGAGCACGAGGCCGCGCTGCGCGGGCAGACCGCGCCCGACCGTCGCCCGCAGTTCCTGGCGCTCATGTTCCTGTTCCTCTCGGCCATGTTCGTCATCGTGACGAGCGACAACCTTGAGTGGCTGTTCTGCGGCTGGGAGATCACCACCGTGTGCTCGTTCCTCATGATTGGCTACACGCGCACGCCCGAGGCCATCAAGAACGCCTTCACCCAGATCATCCTCAACATGCTGGGCGGTATCGCGTTTTTGGCCGGACTCATGTACCTGCACGTTAACGGCATGCCGCTGACCATCTCGGGCATGATCGAGCTTTCCGGCGCCGGAACCGCGCAATCCGCGCTGCTGGTGATGCCGGTCATCCTGCTGTCGCTCGCCGCGCTCACCAAGGCCGCACAGATGCCGTTCCACACTTGGCTGCTCGGTGCCATGGTTGCCCCCACGCCCACGAGCGCCCTGCTGCATTCGTCCACCATGGTCAAAGCCGGCGTGTTCCTAATGGTCAAGCTGAGCCCGCTCTATGCCATCTATCCCGTGACCGGCTTTATGGTCACGAGTGTGGGTGCCATCACGTTTTTGCTCGCTGCCCTCATGGCCATCTCGCAGAGCAACGCCAAGCGCGTGCTCGCGTACTCCACCATTTCCAACTTGGGCCTCATCAGTGCCTGCTTGGGTGTCGGCGCGCCCGAGGCCGTATGGGCGGCCATCTTCCTGATCCTGTTTCACACGGTGGCAAAGTCGCTGCTGTTCCTGTGCGTGGGCACGGCCGAGCATCATATCGGCAGCCGCAATATCGAGGACATGGACGGTATGTTCAGCCGCATGCCGCACCTGACGCGTCTGATGATGCTGGGCATCATGGGCATGTTTGTGGCGCCGTTTGGCATGCTCGTGTCCAAGTGGGGTGCCCTGGTGGCGTTTGCGCAGACCGGCAACGTGCTCATGATCATGGTGCTTGCCTTTGGCTCGGCCGCGACGTTTTACTTCTGGGGCAAGTGGCTTGCCAAACTTTCGGGCGTCGACCCCACGGCTCAAAACGTTGAGGTTAATGTCCATAAGACCGAATGGATGGCGCTCAACACCATCGCCGCGCTGCTGATTCTGTGCTGCGTGGCGTTCTCGGTTATCTCGAGCGGTCTGGTGTCGCCTTACTTGGCCATGGTGTTTGGCCGCGTGCCGTACGTTATTGGCAAGGACGCCATGTATCTGATGGTGGTTATCGTGGCGTTTATCGCCGTGGTGCTGCTGACGTCGTTCCGCGTGAGCAATAAGCCGCACGTCAACGTGTACCTTTCGGGCGTTGGAACCGAGAACTACCGTCATTTCCGCGGCTCGATGGGACACGAGGTAAAGGCCGAAAAGCGCAATTGGTACTCGGAGGACGCCCTTGGCGAGAAGCGTATTGGCCCCGCGGGTAGCGTCGTGTGCTGCAGCATTATCTTGTTTGCGCTGCTGTGCTGCGCGTGGATTGGGCCCGAGCGGCTTGCCATGAGTGCGCCCTCGGTGCTGCGCGGCAAGTATTTCGAAGGCTCGGGCGTCGTGGGCATTTTTATTGGTACCGTGGCGTTTGCCTTGCTGGCGCCGCTTGTGGGCGGTTTGATTGACGGCCTTGACCGCAAGCTGTCCGCTCGCATGCAGGGTCGCGTGGGGCCGCGTCTGCTGCAGCCCTTTTACGACGTTGCCAAGCTGCTGCGCAAAGCCCCTGCCAGCGTAAACACCATGGACGATACCTACATGGCGTGCGCGCTCATCTTTACCGCCGTGGGCGGCGGCATCTTTGTGTCGGGCTCCAACACGCTGCTGTGCGCCTTTATGGTGACGCTCGCCGCGATCTTTGTGGTGCTGGCGTCCGCCTCGACGCAAAGCCCGTTTGCCCAGGTCGGCGCCGATCGTGAGTTGCTGCAGGTTATGAGTTACGAGCCCGCCGTTCTGCTGATGAGCGTGGGCTTGTACCTTGCCACCGATAGCTTCGATTCCATCGCCGTGACGGGGCAGTCGGCCCCCATCATCGTGTACAGCGCGCCCATTTTCCTCGCGCTGCTCGCGGTGCTCACCATCAAGCTGCGCAAGTCGCCGTTTGACCTTTCGTACTCACATCACGCGCATCAGGAGATCGTCCAGGGCGTCGCCACCGAGATGAGCGGCGGCACGCTGGCCAAGATGACCCTTATGCACTGGTGCGAGACCGTGCTGTTTTTGATGTGGGTGGGCATGTTCTTTGTCTGGGACAACCCGGTGAGCTGGGTCGTAGCCCTGGTCGTGATGGCTGCGACGTACTTTGTCGAGGTGCTGATCGACAACACCTTCGCGCGCAGCACCTGGCGCAGCTGCTTTAAGCTCGGCTGGGGCGTGGCGCTGGTATTTGGCCTGCTCAACCTTATGCCCATCCTCGTTGACGTGTTTATTTAGGAGGCGGCATCCATGGATCATAAAATGTCGCGCTCGCCGTGGGTTATTCATTACGACGGCTCGAGCTGCAACGGATGCGATATCGAGGTGTTGGCCTCGCTCACGCCGCTGTTCGATGCGGAGCGCTTTGGCGTGGTCAACACCGGCAACCCCAAGCATGCGGATATCTTTTTGGTAACGGGGTCGGTCAACGCTCAGAACCTGCCCGTCGTGCGCCAGATCTACAACCAGATGCTCGAGCCCAAGTGCGTGGTGGCCTGCGGTATCTGCGCGTGTTCGGGCGGTGTGTTCCGCGATGCCTATAACGTGATCGGCGGCGTGGACCGCGCGATTCCCGTGGACGTGTACGCGCCCGGGTGCGCCATTCGCCCCGAGACGGTGATCGATGCCATCGTGGAGGCGTGCGGCATTCTGGACCAGAAGGAGGCCGTGATGCGCGCCGGCGGCGATCCGCTCACCGTGGGCGGCGCCGCTACCTGGGACGGTGGCGTTGAGCTGGGCGAGGACGGGTTTGTGGCAGCGGGGGCCGGGGCTGATGGCGCCGGCGATACGCCCGCTAGGGCGCCCGCCGCGCCCGTCGCTGGCGACGCACCTGCTGGGACGCCCGCCGCTGCAAAGGAGGCCGAGTAATGCAAAAGGCAATCTATACCATCGTCGGGATCGACGAGCTTCTGTCGCATGTCCAGGCGCTCAAGGGCGTCGGCGCGCGCTTTGTGCAAATGCACGCCGAGCGCTGTGTGGACGACGGATCGTATCGCCTGGTCTATACGTTTATCAACGTTCGTGCTGCTCAGGAGCATATTGCGCAGGACGGCAGCTATGCAATCGAGAACCTGGTGGTCGAGGATATCGATCAGTACCAGGAGATTCCGTCCATCAGCTCGTACTATCCGGCGGTATTTCCGTTTGAGAACGAGGCGCATGACCTGTTTGGTCTTGCCATCACCGACATGCAGATTGACTTTAAGGGCTTTTTCTACCAGGTCTCAACGGCCGAGCCCATGAGCGTTATCACGCCCGAGGTGAAGGCCGCGCGCGAGAAAGCCATGAAGGTCCGCGCGGTTGCAGAGGCCAAGGCGCGCAAGGCTGCGGCCGAAAAGGCTGCCGCTGCCACGGCCCCTGCGGGGGAGGGCGCCGCAGGTGCCGGCGATGCTGCGGGCGCTGCCGTCGCTCAGCCCGCTGCGGCTGCCGGCTCCGATGCTCAGCATGACGAGGCTGTTGCGAAGGCCGCGCTCAAGGCTGCCGAGATGGAGGCAAAGCTCGCTGCCATGGATCCCGAGAAAGCGGCCAAGGTCCGCGCGGCGCTTGCCGCCAAGGCTGCCCGCGACAAGCAGAAAAAGGAGGCGTAAGGTCCATGGCACATCGCTCCGTTATTCCGTTTGGCCCGCAGCACCCGGTGCTGCCCGAGCCGCTTCATCTGGACCTGGTGATCGAGGACGACCGCGTCATCGAGGCAATTCCGCAGATCGGTTTTGTGCACCGCGGCCTCGAGAAGCTCACCGAAAAGCGCGATATGCATCAGTTTGGCTACATCGCCGAGCGCATCTGCGGCATCTGCGCCGTGGGCCACAGCTACGGTTATGCCAGCGCCTGCGAGCGTATGCTCGACATCGAGGTGCCCGGCCGCGTGCAGTATATCCGCACCATTCTGCACGAGCTTTCGCGCATTCACTCGCATTTGCTGTGGCTGGGCCTGCTCGCCGATGCCTTTGGCTTCGAGGCGTTGTTCTATCGTTCGTGGACCCTGCGCGAGCAAATTCTCAAGATTTTTGAGAGCACTTGCGGCGGGCGCGTGATTCTGTCGATTAACGAGATCGGCGGCCTTAAGCACGATATCGAGGACTCCGAGCTGGCGGGCATTGTCCAGACGCTCGACGCCATGCGCCCCGACTACGAGGCCCTGGTGCATACGTTTTTGGACGACGACAGCTGTGGCGAGCGCCTGCATGGCGTGGGCGTGATCAGCAAGAAGGATGCGCTGAACCTGTCGATGGTCGGCCCGTTTGGTCGCGCCTCGGGCGTGGATTACGACGTGCGCATGTTCGGTGACGGCGCCTATGCGGGTCTGGCCGCGTTTGAGCCCATCGTTGCTACCGATGGCGATTGCTATGCCCGCTGCCAGGTGCGTTGCGCCGAGGTCACGCAGGCCATGGACATCATCAAGGAGCTTGTGGGCAAGATTCCTCACGACGGTATCGGCGGGCGTACCAAGCTCACGCCGGCCGACGGCGCGCGCGGCGAGGTTGTGATTGAGCAGCCGCGCGGCGAGGCGTATTACTATGTGCGCGGCAACGGCACCAAGAACCTGGACCGTTTCCGCGTGCGCACGCCGACGTCGCAGAACCTGGCGGGTCTGACGCATGCACTGCAGGGCGTGCTCCTTGCCAACGTGCCCATGATTATCCTGACCATCGACCCCTGCATTAGCTGTACGGAAAGGTAGGCGCGGCATGAGTTTGCTGACATTTGCCAAGACGGCCTTGGGTTCTATGGTCAAGCAGCCGGTCACGGTGTGCTATCCGCAGGAGGAGCTGACGGCGCCCAAGCGCTTGCGCGGGCATATCGTCAACGACATGGACGTGTGCATCTGCTGCGGCATGTGCGCGCGTCGCTGCCCGGCGGGCGCGCTCGCGGTCGATCGCAAGGGTGGAACGTGGTCGATCGACCCGTATGCCTGCGTGGTGTGCGGTGAGTGCGTCGAAAGCTGCCCCAAACACTGCCTGACTATGGACACCGCTCGCACCCCAGTTGCGGCGGACAAGACTCCCACGGTAGAAACCAAGCCGGAGTAGCGTTGGTATAGAGCTGGAATAGGGGCCGGTGGGGCAAAATTGCCCCACCGGCCCCGCGCGTGAACGCGCGGTTGGGCTGCCACGAACAAAACTATGCCGGTTTACGGGGCTGGATAGCGAACCTCCGACCATATCGAAAACCACGAAAATAAAACCGCAGGTAGATTGCCTGCTGTTTTTTAAAAATAGGGGGTATGGATGAGGGTCCCGACTTTAGCCCCGTAATCCGGCATAGTTTTGAAATGGCACCATATCTGTAACAGCCCTTGATCTCCCGTGGACAGAGGGAAACGGATCATTTTAGCCTTGCGAGGGCTGCCTCGTGACCCGTCTGCCACGAAACGGGCCCATCTACTACGTTTAGGCTGCTACCCTCAACCATGGCAAGTAATGCGAAATAAAAACCGCAGGTAGAACGCCTGCGGTTTTTCATGAAAAACGGGTATGGTCGGGGGTATCGAGTCAAACGTAGTAGATGGGCCGATTTCGTGGCGGGCGCCGTCGGCCGATCTCCGCGGGCGGAAGAAAACGGATTATTTTGGTCCCGCCAGGCTTGCGGAGGCACTCGTGCTGGGCCGCCCGAACAAAACTATGTCGGTTTACTACGATGAATTCGACATCCCCGACCATGACTGCATTTTTCTAAATATTGCAATCGTTCTACCTGCGGTTTTGCAAGCGCGCAATTTACCGTGGTCGAAGGCGGGCGATTCGTCGTAGTAAACCGGCATAGTTTTGAAATGGCGTTAAATCGGTAACAGCCATTTTGCTATGCCGGGGTGGTCGGCCGTTGGGAAATTAGCCTCGCAAGTAGGCGATGGCGATCTGCGTGCGGTTGCGCAGGCCCATTTTGGCAAGGATCGAGCTGATGTGGTTGCGCACGGTGCCTTCGCCCATATAAGCGGTGGCAGCGATCTCCTTGTTGTCGAGACCGCGGGCGATGAGCTCTGCGACTTCGAACTCGCGGTCGGTTAGGCTGGCGAAGGCCGCGGGCCGGCGGGTCGTGCCCGCCTCGATACCCGTTCCGTCAAAATCGATGTCCTCGATCGCCTTACCCTCGAGCACGCGTTTGCCGTCCATGACCTGCGCCAACGCCGGCGGGATGGCGGCGACATCGGTTTTGATCAGATAGCCGCGGGCACCCAGCTTGAGCGCCGACACAATGTACTCGTCATCCGAGAACGTCGTCAGAAACACCACGTGTGCCGCAGGGTCGCGCTCAAGGATCTCGCGTGCCGCCGAAAGTCCGTCGCGCCCCGGCATCTGAATGTCGAGCAGTGCGATATCGGGTGCGTGTTCGGCATAGAGAGCCACTGCGTCGTTGCCGTTGGCACCGGTGCCCACCACCTCGATCTGCGGCTGGGCGCCCAGGATAATCTTGAGCGAATCGACCACCAAGCGGTCGTCGTCAACAACAATGAGCCTCATCGGCCCTCATCTCCTTGCTGTTTGGGAACGGTGGCAAACACGCGCCAGCCGGGGGAGCCGGCACGTGGGCCGGCGGTGAAGGTGCCGCCAAGCGCCTCGATGCGCTCGCGCATGGAGACAAGCCCCATACCCTCCGCGGCGCCGCGGCCGTTTGCTTGGACCCCGCCCGCGCCATCGTCGGTAACGATGAGCTGGTAAAACGACGGATGCTCCATGCATCGTACGGTGACAGCATGGGCGCAAGCGTGGTGCATGGTGTTGGAGAGCGCCTCGCGCAGGACCGCCGCAAAGCAGTTGGCGACGTGTGCGGGCGTATGTTCGGCCAAAACTTCAAGCTCAATCTGCGGGCCGCCGTCCGAACGCGCGCCTTCAACAATGCGTTCGAGTTGCACGGAAAGGTCGACGGCGTTGTCGTTGAGCGCGTGGACGCTGGTGCGCACAAGCTGGAGCGCCTCGTCAACCGTGCGTTTGACGTCGGCGAAATCGGCGGCGACGCCGGGCTCGTCGGCGTGAACCACACGCAGGGCTTCGGCCTGCAGCGAGGCGCGCGTGAGCTGGTGCCCGACGTTATCGTGGATCTCGCGCGCGATGCGGGCGCGTTCGGCGAGCGTCGCGAGTTCGACTTCGTAGTCCTGGCGGTCGGCAAGATCGCGGTTGCGCGCCTCGAGCGCGAGGGCTCGTTCCTGCAGCTCGTCGCGGATTCGGCGCATGCGCTGCTGTTCGCGCTCCAACTGGGCGGTACGTAGCGATAACAAGGTGGCGGCAACCGAAAGGATGGCGGTCAGCAGGAGCGTTCGGGCAGTAAGCGCGTCGGTGCGAAGGCCCGCGACGAGCGCAAAGACAAAGGCGACGCCAATGCCCAGTGCGACCCAGGCGTGCTCGCGGCGCACGCGCCGCGCGATGTCATAGAGGGCGAGAGGCGCAAACGGCACAAACGGCGGCACGAAGACAGCCGCGATGATGTAGACGAAGCTCGCGGCCTCGCTTGTGCGGCGCATGCGTTCTTCCTGTGCGACCTCGGCCAGCGAAGTGGCAATAACGCCAAGGCAAAACGCCGCGACCAGGCGAGCGTCCACAGCAAGGCCCACGGCGGCTGCGATGCAGCACGCTAGCACGATCGATTTGTCGAAAAGCCTGTTCATACGGGTATTGTACGCGAAGCTGCGCGTGGTGGAGGGGCCGCCTGCGCAACCGTGACATTCCTCCCGCGCGGCAAAGCGGGGGCGTCGGCAGGCCGCACGACCAAGACCTCCGCACTCGTGACAAAGCTCACTGGTGCGCGCCGCCCGCTCCTGCGATGATGCAATCGTACCGGGCCGCAACCAACGGAAGGGCCGCCTCATGACAGACATCGTCCACGTCGAAAACCTCGTCAAGCGCTACGACGATCTTATCGCGCTCGACCACTTTAACCTGAGCATCGCCCCCGGCGAGATCTTTGGCCTGCTGGGCCCCAATGGCTCGGGCAAGACCACGTCCATCAACTGCATTTTGCAGCTGCTCGCCTACGACAAGGGTACCATCGAGCTGTTCGGCGAGCCCATGACGCCCGCCCGCTACGACCTCAAGCGTCGCATCGGCGTGGTGCCGCAGCAGGTGGCGGTATTCGACGAGCTCACGGTGCGCGAGAACATCGACTATTTCTGCAGCCTTTACGTTAGCGATCGCAAGCGCCGTCGCGCGCTGGTGGACGAGGCGATCGACTTTGTCGGGCTGGGCGACTTTACCAAGTTCCGCCCCGGCAAGCTCTCGGGTGGCCTGGCGCGCCGCCTCAACATTGCATGCGGCATCGCGCACAAGCCCGAGCTCATCTTTTTTGACGAGCCCACGGTGGCGGTCGACCCGCAGAGCCGCAACGCCATCCTGGAGGGCATCTGCCGCCTGCGCGACGAGGGCGCCACGGTGGTGTATACCAGCCATTACATGGAGGAAGTCGAGCAAATCTGCAGCCGCATCATGATCATGGACGGCGGGCGCGTGCTGGCGCAGGGCACCAACGACGAGCTCAAGCGCATGATTCAGATGGGCGAGCGCGTGACTGTCGAGGTCGGCGCCGTCGAGGCCGCCACAGTCGAGCGCCTGCGCGCCCTCGAGCACGTGCTCAGCGTCGAGCTGTCCGGCGGCGAGCTCGTCTGCACCTGCGAGGCGAGCCCGCACAATCTGGTCGACATCCTCGACACGCTGCGTGACGCCGACGTGGCGCTCGGCCGCGTGTGGAGCGAGCCGCCGACTCTCAACGACGTGTTCCTCGAGATCACGGGGCGCGAGCTGCGCGACTAGGGGGCAGCCATGTTCAACACCATTATCATTACGGTCAAGACGCTGCTGCGTCGGCCGAGCACGTGGGTCTGGGGCGCTCTCTTTCCCATCGCGCTTTCCACTATGTTCATGTTTATGTTTGCGAACCTCAGCTCCGGCGGCGCGGTCGACCCGGTGCCGGTTGCCGTCGTGGCGGACGAGGCCTGGGACGCCTCGACCTTTAAGGACGTGGCGACGTCGCTCGACGAGGAGGGCGACGACCAACTGCTCGAGATCCACGAGTGCGACGACGCAGCCGACGCGAGCCGTGCGCTTAAGGCCGGCGAGGTCGCGGGCATCTATACGGTCGACGACGCGGGCGCGCCCAAACTCACGTTGCTTTCGAGCTACGACAGCTCGCGTGCCTCATCGGTGCTCACCGACCGCAGCATTCTGGAGACGGTGGCAAGCTCGTATACGCAAAACGCCGAGCTCATGTCCCAGATTGCCCAGGACAACCCGGCGGCGCTCGCCGACCCGGAGGCGGTTGCGCGCGCCCTGTCGCTCGAGGGCGGCACCCGTCGCGTGAGCCTGACACGCATCACGCCCGATGGCACGGTCATCTACTATTACGCGCTTTTTGGCCTGGTCGCGATGATGTCTGCCGAGTTTGCCGCCTTGAGCGTCGTCGATTTGCAGCCCAATCTGTCGGGCCTCGGCGCACGTCGCTGCGTGGGCGGTCTTTCCAAGACGGCGTCGCTGGCTGGTATCTTTGTGGGCTCGTGGCTGGTCTCCTTTGCCTCGATGACGATCGCGATTGGCTACGTGCGCCTGGTCGTGGGCATCGACTTTGGCGGCCGCGAGGGACTGTGTTTGGTGGGCGGCGCCGCTTCCGCGCTTGCCGCCACGGGCTTGGGACTCTTTGTGGGTACGCTTCCCGTTAAGGGCGGCAAGGCATCCAAGTCCGGCATCCTCACGGGCTTTGCCACCACGTGCGCCCTGTTCGCCGGCCTCTACGGCGAGCCGGCGATGGCGCTTGCCGACGACGTTGCCCGTGCCTGCCCGGCCGAGTGTTGGCTCAACCCCGTCAAGCTCATCTGCGACATGTTTAACCGCCTGTATTTCTTTGAGGACCTGGGCCCCTTTGCCGTTCGCGCCGGCGCACTGGTCCTTATGGCGCTGCTGTTCGTTGCCGCCGCCACGCTGATCTTTGGAAGGAGCCGCTATGAGCACCTTTAAGACCGCGCTTCGCATGGCGCTCGCACACCCGTTCTACCTGCTTATCTACACGGTGTTCATTTCGCTGATGGGTGTGTTTATCGCGGCATCGGTGAGCTGGAACTCGTCGCAGCTCACCGAATATAAGCCCTACGATGCCAACGTGATCGTGGTCGACCGCGACGACAGTGACCTTTCGCGTGCGCTTACCAAGCATCTGGGTTCGCGCTTTGAGCTGGTCACGGGCGTCGGCGACGACACCTACGACCTTGCGGACGCACTCTCCAAGAGCAACAGCGCCAAGGGCAGTGCCGACTGCGTGTTCTTTATCCCGGAGGGGTTTGAGGGCGACCTCGTTGCAGCTGCCCGCGCGGGGGAGTCTCTGCCCAAGCTCGATGTGACCTACGGCGCCGGCACCATGGCAGCGGCGCTTTCGTCTGCCGAGGCCTCGCGCTGGATCTCGCTCGCGGGCGCTGCGGCCGCGCTTGAGCCCGCTGCCCCCAACGGCGATGTTGCCAAGGCGGCCGAGCATGCCGCCGCGAAGCGCGCCAAGGTCGAGGTCGAGCAGGTCAAGGTTGACTCGACTGCCGCCGCCACGCTCGAGTCGTACTTCAACTTTGGTGCGTACGCGATTATCTCGTCGGTCATCGTGTCGGTGGGACTGGTGTTCTCGGGCATGAACGAGCCCGAGCGCGTGCGCCGCATGGAGGCCGGCCCAATCTCCGAGCGCCGGCGTTCGCTCGCCGTGTTCGCGGCTGCCGCCGTGCTTACCGTCTGCATCTGGTTTGTGTCGAGCATGATGGGCGTCGTGGGCTTTGCCGTCGCGGTCGCCGAGGTCGGCGTGGGGCGCGTGTGCCTGGCGCTGGCAGCAACGTTTGCCCTGGCGTGCACGCCGCTTGCCGTTGGCTTTGCGCTGTCGAGCCTGGGCGCGCGCGAGGAGCTGCTCAACGGCGTGGGCAACCTGCTTGGCATGCTCATGACGTTTTTGGGCGGCGCCTGGATGCCGCTGTCGCTCATGGGATCGGCCGTGCAGACGGTGGCGCACTTTGTGCCGACGTTTTGGGTGAACGACGCGATCAGCAAGGCGCTCGCCTCGGATTTAACGTCCACCGTGCTGGGCGACATCGCCTGCGACCTGGGCGTCACGGCACTCTTCGCCGTGGCCATCGCCGCCGCAGGCCTCGCCCTCGCACGCACCAAATTCCGCGTCTAGCCACCTAGTCATTTAAGAGCGTCCCCAATGACTAGGTGTCGCGCTTGACTTTGACCCTACTTTAACGGGTACCATCCTCTTATGTCTGTAACGCCATATAGACCGAGGGGATAGATCTATGACCGCAACTGCACCCGCAGCACCCGCTAAGGTGTACTTCACCAACCTGCGCACGCATGCTCGCGAGAGCCAGCTCGACAAGCTCAAGCGCCTTATCCGTCACGCCGGTATCGAGCAGATCGACTTTGAGAACAAGTTCGTCGCCATCAAGATTCACTTTGGCGAGCTGGGCAACCTGAGCTTTTTGCGCCCCAACTACGCCCGCGCCGTCGCGGACGTCGTGAAGGAACTGGGCGGCAAGCCCTTCCTCACCGACTGCAACACGCTCTATGTCGGTAGCCGCAAAAACGCGCTCGAGCACATCGATACCGCCTATCAGAACGGCTTTACCCCGTATGCCACGGGTTGCCAGATCATCATCGCCGACGGCCTCAAGGGCACCGACGAGGCGCTCGTCCCGGTCGAGGGCGGCGAGTACGTGCACGAGGCCAAGATCGGTCAGGCGCTCATGGACGCCGACATTGTGATCAGTCTTACCCACTTTAAGGGCCATGAGCAGGCCGGTTTTGGCGGCGCCATGAAGAATCTTGGTATGGGCGGCGGCAGCCGTGCCGGCAAGATGGAGCAGCATGCCGCCGGCAAGCCGAACGTCGCGACCGAGCACTGCGTTGGCTGCCGTGCCTGCGAAAAGATCTGTGCGCACAACGCCATCTCGTTTGACGATACCCGCGAGCGCGAGCTTGCCAACGGCAACACCCGCACGGTGCACGTGGCCGCCATCGACCACGATCGCTGCGTGGGTTGCGGACGCTGCATTGCGGCATGCAACCAGGACTGCATCAAGCCCGGCTATGACGCCGCGGCCGACGTGCTCAACTGCAAGATCGCCGAGTACACTAAGGCCGTTGTCCAGGATCGCCCCAGCTTCCATATTTCGCTGGCTATGGATATCAGCCCCAACTGCGACTGCCACCCCGAAAACGACACACCCATCGTCAACGACATCGGCATGTTCGCGAGCTTCGACCCGGTCGCCATCGACCAGGCCTGTGCCGATGCCGTCATGGCATCCGAGCCGCTGCCCAACACCGAGCTCACCGACAGCGCCGCCAAGATGGAGCATAACCACGAGCATCTGGAGGGCGAGCAGGCCAAGGACCCCTTCTGCATCACGCATCCCGACACCGACTGGCGCGCGTGCATCGCGCATGCCGAGAAAATCGGCTTGGGCACGAGCGAGTACGAGCTCATCGAGATCAAGTAACGCCTAGCTATTGGACAAAACAAGCGCCTTTGTAGCGCTAGTTGAGCAAAAGCCGCCCGCGAGCACAACGCTCGCGGGCGGCTTTCCGGAAGTATGCGGCAAATTTCGAGACCGCCGAGCACACGACGTTTTTTGGCAACAAAACCCCTGATAAATTGTTGGTAAAACTGCGGTCTGGTCGGCAGTTCCAGATTTTGCCGCATACTTCCGAAAATAGGGGGTCAGATAAAGCCCCAGACGTTGCTTTTTGCCTAAAAATACTCGTCGAGGAAGTTGTTGACTGTGTTCCAGTAGAGCTCGGGGTCAACTTGCGCGCTCTTGGCGTGGGCGGCGCCATGAATGGTGAGCTTTTGCTTGGCTTTGCTGGCGCACGCGTCGTAGTTTTGGTCGAGCATGTCGTACGGCACAAAGGTGTCCTGGTCGCCGTGGATAAACAGCATGGGAACCGTCGCGTGTTTGAGTTGCTCCACACTGCTCGCCTTATGAAAGTCGTAGCCCGCGCGCACGTTGCACACCAAGTTTGCTACATCGAGCAAGGGAAAGCTGGGCAGGCCGAACACGTCCTTGAGCTGCAGAGAAAACTCGTCCCAAACACTCGTATAACCACAGTCCTCGATAATGCATTTTACGTTTGCGGGTAGAGATTCCCCCGCGACGTTCATGGCAGTTGCTGCACCCATCGACTCGCCAAAGACCAGGATGCGCGCCTCGGGGTCAGCCTGAACGATCCGCCCAATCCATGCAACGACATCGAGCCGCTCGGGCCAGCCCATGCCGATATAGTCGCCGCCGGAGCGCTCGTGGGCGCGGGCGGCAGGCGCGAGCACGTTCATGCCGCGGTCGTGGAATCGCTTGACGTATCGGGCCATGCCGATGGGCTCGTTGGTATATCCATGCAGGCAGACGGCGTAATCGTGGGTGTTCTCCGAGGCGGCAAAAAACCAAGCGGCGAGCTCGGTTCCGTCATCTGCGGTGAGGCTGCTGCTCTTGCGGTTTTCTTTAAACCATGCCCGCGCCTCGGTGTCCTCGGCATCCGGCTGCTCGCCTTCTTTGTCGTTCTTGCTATCCTGCATCATCTTCATGGTGTACGGCGCTTGGGGATTCAGCGCGAAGTCAAACAGAAAGTTGCCGGCAAATCCGAGCAGCACAACGACAACCACCAGTGCAACGATGCCGGCTATCTTGAGCTTTCGATGGGAACGTGCGTTTTGAGCCATGCGGTATTCTCCTATAAGATGTTAATACGTCAACATTTAATGCAAGCGCATTATGGACGTTCGCCGTTGATGCGTCAACAGGCAAAGAATGGGTAAACAAAGGGTCACGTATGGTGCAAATTTCGCACGTACCTAGACGCTTTGATATAGTGTTGAGAACTCTTTACGTTGGAGGATGTAACCGGCATGTCCGATTCGAGCGACAGTTCTAAGCCGCGACCCAAGACCGCGGCCGTTCCACACTACACGGTGGGCGAGGAGATCATGAACTCCGTCACCCATGGTGTCGGCTGCCTGCTGGGTATCGCGGGCCTGGTGCTCCTGATCGTATTCGCCGCCCTGCGCGGCGGAGGCCCGGCCCACATGGCCGCGGCGATTGTCTATGGTGTCAGCATTATCCTCGAATATCTGGCCTCCACGCTCTACCACGCGATTCAGCCCGCGCGCGCCAAGCGCGTGTTTCGCATCATCGACCACAGCTGCATCTACCTGCTCATAGCCGGCAGCTATACGCCGTTTTGCCTCATCACGCTCGCAAACGATGGCGGTCCTGCGCTGTTCTTTGCCGTATGGGCCATCGCCATTATCGGCATCGCCCTCGAGTGCTTTATGCGTGAGCGTCAACCGCACTGGGTAAGTGGCTTGGTCTACCTGCTGATGGGCTGGCTTGTCGTCTTTAAGCTGCCCGAACTTGTGGCGCTGCTCAACCCCGTCGCGCTTGCCCTGCTCGCCGTCGGCGGCGTGTGCTACACCGCGGGCGTGCCGTTCTATATCGCCAAAAACGTGCGCTATCTGCACAGCGTGTTTCACCTGTGGGTGCTCGCCGGCAGCATCTTCCAGTTCATGGCGGTGATCCTCTTCGTAATCTAGCGACCATGCCTGCGCGCCCGCGTCCTCGTTTGGGCGCCAGCGCAATTGCCGTATCCGCCATCAACGTTTTACCCTGACGCCCGAATCTTGGAGGTTCGAGAAACTCCCGATGGACATAACCATCTCCCTTATCACCACCCTCGTTTTGACCCTCATCAACGGCTACTTCTCTATGTCCGAGATGGCGCTCACCACGGCTAAGCGCGCTGTGCTGGAGCACGAGGCCGAGGAAGGCGACAAACGCGCCGAGCGCGCCATTAAGCTGGCCGCCGATTCCGATCAGCTGTTGGCCACCATCCAGGTCGCCATCACACTCGTGGGCTTTGCCTCGTCCGCCGTCGCCTCGACGAGCCTGTCCGACCCGCTTGCCACGTGGCTCATGAGCTTTGGAATCGCGCCGCTTTCCACCATCGCGCGCGGCCTGGCGCCGGTCATCATCACCGTCGCCGTCGCCTTCGTGTCCATCGTGATTGGCGAGCTCGTGCCCAAGCGCATCGGCCTCGCTAACGCCGAGGGCGTATCCAAGCAGGTTGTGGGACCGCTCTCCGTGTTCCAAAAGATCGCCCGCCCGCTCGTGTGGCTGACCGGTGCCTGCTCCGATGGCCTGGCCCGCATCCTGCGCATCAAGAGCGCCGATGACCGCCAGAACGTCTCGGAGGAAGAGATCAAGTACATGGTCTCGGAGCAGGACGATTTGCTCGACGAGGAAAAGCGCATGATCCACGAGATCTTCGACCTGGGCGACACCGTTGCCCGCGAGGTCATGGTGCCGCGCGTGGACACCACCATGTGCGAGGACGACGAGACGGTCGCCGACGTGCTGTCCGCCATGCGCCAGACCGGCTTTAGCCGCATCCCCGTCTATCACGAGGATCCCGACAACGTCGCCGGCATCGCGCACATCAAGGACCTGATTCAGCCTTCGCTCGACGGCAAGGGCGACCAGCCCATCGCCGACTTTTTGCGCGACGCCACCTTTGTGCCCGACACCAAGGACATCCTGCCGCTGCTGTCCGAGATGCAGACCTCGCACGACCAGATCGTGGTGGTCGTGGACGAGTACGGCGGCACGGCCGGCATCATCACCATCGAGGACATCGTCGAGGAGATCGTGGGCGAGATCGAGGACGAGTTCGATCCCGACAACAAGTACCTCACGCGCCTTTCGCGCCGCGAGTGGCTCGTCGATGGGCGTTTTTCGTGCGATGACGCGATTGAGCTTGGTTGGCCGCTCGAGGAAAGCGATGATTATGAGACCATCGCCGGCTGGATTTTGGAGCTTTGCGACTCGGTGCCCGACATCGGAGAGGTGTTTGAGGTTGCGGGGTACAAGTTTAAGGTGCAGTCGATGCGTGGCCAGCGCATCTCGCTCATTCGCGTGATCGCTCCGGCCGAAACCGATAAGAAGGATTCCGAGTCCTCGGCAGATAAGCCGGCGGCGTCGGACGCGGGTTCTGCGGACCCGCACGATGGCGACGAGTAGGGTGAGGAAGAGTAGGGGAGAGTTATGGCAGGCCTGTTCAACATCCTTAAGGTCACCGTCAGCGAGGACAAGATCTGCGCGCATGTGCTGGTGAACCCCGGCATGCCGCTCATGACCTCGGAGGACATCGAGGCTACGGCGCGCGTGTACTACCTGGTGCCCGCGATTGCCAAGCATCTGTGTCTGGGCGATTCCGGTCGCGAATTCCAGGACTGCATGGGCCAGACCGAGCTTTGCCATCTGCTGGAGCACGTGACGGTCGAGCTCATGAACGAGACCGGGCTTGCCGGCAGCATTTCGTGCGGCCGCACCCGCGTGAGTGAGCACGATGAGCGTGTCTTTGAGGTCGAGCTTTCGTGTCCCGACGACGCGCTGGCCATCGGCGCGCTGTCTTCGGCGACCTTTATGATGGATTGGGCCTATCTGCATGCCGACCAGCCCGCTCCCGATGTGGACGGTACGGTCGCGGGTTTGCGCAACCTGGTGCTGGGCATGCGCGCCGAGGCCGAGGGTAAAGATCCGCACGAGGCCGTCGCCGCCGCGAACGCCGAAGGCGAGGCCGGGGACACGACCGAGGGCGAGGCGCCTGCCGAGGCTGCCACCGAGTCTGTCAACGGTGCCCCTGCCGAGGAGACCGTCGAGGCCGAGCCCGCGGAGCCCCAGGGCGTCCCGAGCTTTGACGACGAGCCGCAGGAGGCAATCGATACCGAGGGCGCGACCGCCGAAAGCCACGAGGCCCCCGCTGCCGTCTACGGTGGCGCGGCGACGGCTCCGGCTGTCCCCGCGCACGAGGGAGCGCTGCCGCTCGTTGACGGCGCCGGCGAGGATCCGGCCGCTACGGTGGCCATGCCGGTCGTGCCGCAGGAGTAGGCTCACCCGCTTATCACCATCATGTACCTGCGCCTTTACCGTACGCAGATGAGCAAGACGGCAAGCGCTGTGCTGCGGGTATAATGGACAGCATTCAAACGGTGGGCGCCGAGGTGCCCGCAGGAGAGGAATGAACATGGGTAAGACTTTCAACTTTATCTCGGGTGCGCTCTTCGGCGCCGCCGCCGGCGCCATCATCGGCGTTGCCCTGGCTCCGCGCTCGGGCGCCGAGACCCGCGCCATGGCTGCCGATATCGCCAATGACGCCTGGGATAACATGCGCGACACCTACGAGCACGGTGCCGAGGAGGCCCGCGCTGCGGTCAACGATTTTGGCCCGATGGTCGACGCCAAGACCGATGACCTGCGTGCCAAGGTTGACCTTGCCCGCGAGCGCATGGACCAGCTGCGCGAGCAGCTCAACGACGCCATCTCGGGCGGCAACGTGACGCCCGCCGCCGATGTCGTGGTCGAAAACGCCGTCGAGGCCGACGCCGAGGCCGCGGAGCCTTCGACCGAGGCATAATGCGCGCCGGGGATTTTGTCGGCGCCAAGATCTATCGTAAGCCTACCGAGGATAAGCGCACCAAAAAGGACGGCACGCCGCGCAGCCCTAAAAAGCTCGGCAAGATTCACTTTCCGGTCTTTACCCCGGGCGGTACGCGCGTGGTGGGCTTTATGGTGCGCCAGTCCGATATCGCGGGCATGATCGAGCGCCCCGACCGATTTGTGGCGCTCGATGCCATTGGCGTCTACGAGGGCGCCATCGCAGTTGACGACGTCAAGGGCACCTACGATGCCGCTGCGGCCAAGCGCCTCGACATCAACCTGGATGATTGCATTATCTGGGTTGGCATGGACGTGCGCACGGAGTCGGGCGATGTCGTGGGCTATTGCTCGGATGTGGAGTTCAAGCCGCGTTCGGGCATCGTGCAGACGTTCTATGTGACCACTGGCACTGCCTCGAGTGTGCTGGTGGGCGACACGCAGATGCCGCCCACGATGCTGCGCGGCTATGCGGACGGCGCGATGATCGTTTCGGACGAAGTCAAGTCGCTCGGGTATTCGGGCGGTGCCGCTGCAAAGGCTGCCGAGGCAAGCGTCGTGGTGGGCGATAAGGTCAAGAAGGGCGCCAAGGTGCTCGATGACAAGGGTTCGGTCGCCGTGGACAAGGGCAGTCGCGCGCTGGGCAAGCAGCTCGGCAAGACGCGCGGTATGTTCAAGGCCTTTAAGGACGAATATCAAAAGGCGAGCGGGAGCTCGTCAAAAGCTAGCAAATAGCGACGTACCAATTGATGGGAGGCAAGCCGGAGACCTGTTGCTCCGGCTTGCTGCGTTTATGGGGGAGGGCACATGCGCCAAAACGGATCTAACTTAAACGGGCGCTCGGGTGCGCGTCCGACGGCGCGCCGCGACCTGGGGCAGCTGCCCAGCGGTCAGCGCAAGCGTCACCGTAAGCCCGGCGCGATGTATCTCAACCATAGCCGCGGCTTTAGCGACCGCAGCGCTCGCATCGGAAACAGCCGCACGCCCCGTCGTCCGTCTCGCCTGCCCTATGCGCTCATTGCCGTGGGCTGCGCACTCGTGCTGTTTATCGCCGCCATCGTGGGCTATGTCAACCGCAGCGTGGATGTCGTCCTCAACGGTCAGGAGACTGCAGTGCGCGTCGGCTCTACGCTGCAAAATCTCATCGACGACCAGGAGCTGACCGATACCTACGACGCCGGGGACTTGCTGGCCGTTGACGACAGCGTGCTTACTCGCCATGGCGGCGAAAAGCTGTCGGTAAAAGTGGACGGCAAGCGCATAAAACAGGGCAAGTGGAAAAGCCGCGAGCTTACGGGCGGCGAGAAGGTGACGGTCAAAGACGGCCGCGACACGTATGAGAAGCATGAGGTCCAGGCGACGGTTATCGAGCCCAAGCTCAAGGTCGAGGGCACGGGTGCCATCGAGTACGTTAAGACGTGGGGTATCCAGGGTCGCTCTGAGGTGTGGGTCGGCGAGCAGTCGGGCAAGACGCAGGACCGCGGCGAGGTCGTGCCCGCCACCGATTGCGTGGTCGAGTGCGCGAGCGTGGCGCCCAAGGGCAACGAAAAGTACGTGGCGCTGACGTTTGATGAGGGCCCGAGCGGAGCGACCAAGCAGATCTTGCAGGTGCTCAAGGAAAAGGGCGTCACCGCGACGTTCTTCCTGTCGGGCGATGCGGCCGAGGCCTCGCCCGCCACGGCCAAGGCGATTGTCGATGCCGGCTGCGAGGTCGGCTCCAACAGTTACAGCGACGAATCGCTCAAGGGCAAGGATCGCGATGCGGTGCGCGAGCAGGTTTCGAAGGGCACCGAGGCGATCAAGTCCGCGACCGGAACGTCGACGATGCTTTTGCGTGCTCCCTACGCAGCCTTTGACGAGCAAAACTGGATTGATGCGATGGACCTGGTGTCTGCCGTGGTCTCGTGGAATATCGATTCGGGCGACTGGCTGCTCAACGGTGCCGACGAGCAGGTCTCGACGGTGCTCGATTCGGTGACGCCGGGCAACATTGTGTTGCTGACCGATAACGATGAATGCGCCGAGCAGACGCTCGAGGCGCTGCCGCAGATTATCGACGGGCTTATTGCCGACGGCTACAAAATCGTGACATTGAGCGATCTGGTCAAGACGGATACATCGCTGAGCAAAAAGCTCACCTCGCTGACGAAGGTCACCATGCCCAAAAACGCCGTGTTCCCCCAACTCGCCGAAGATGACGACACCACAGACTAGTCATGTAAGAACGTCCCCAATGACTATGTCACGGATACGTCAGCGTTTGATATGCCTGCGATGTTTGGAGCATAAATTTGACGCCACGGCGCGATGCTGATGCTATAGTTACTGCGGATAACAAGGGTCAAGAGAAAGGCTGCAGGTGAAATCCAAACCTCGACCATACAGTCGATGACCCCATGCAGGTGCTTCTTGCGCATGTACGGGGTGTGAGCGCCGAGCGGCGTGCCGCCCGCGCATGCGTATACATATCTAATAGTCCACGGATGGCGCGCCGGCATGGCCGCAGTCCGAAGGGATAATGATGGGGAGCACCAGTGAATTATCTGAGTGAGATGCTCAAATTGCCGGTCTTGGACGTCGATGGTGAAAAGCTCGGCGTTGTGAACGATTTTGGCATTGCTACCGGCGAAGTTTTTCCGCACGTAACGTCGCTCGCGTTCCGCGGACCCGGCAAGACGCCGTTTATGATCAGCTGGCGCAAATGGGTCGACCGTATCGACGAGACGGGCGTACACCTTAAGTCGCCGGCCACCGAAATCCGTTTTTCGTACCTGCAGCCGACCGAACTCTTGCTCGCGCGCGACGTGCTCAACAAGCAGATTGTCGACACGCAGGGCATGAAGGTCGTGCGCGTCAACGACATCAAGTTTTCCATGTCGGGCGAAAATCAGCTGCGTCTGCTGGGTGCCGAAGTTGGCGCCCGCGGTCTGCTGCGCGCGATCAGCCCCGCCCTTGAGCATGTTGTCGAGGGCTTTATGAAGCACCTGGGCAAACCGCTCGGCGAGGATATTATCGCCTGGTCCTATATGGACCTGCTCGACCGTTCGACTAAAAACATCCAGCTGTCGGTGTCGCACAAGACGCTCGGCGAGCTGCACCCCGCCGACATTGCCGACATTATCGAACAGCTCGACCCGCGCCTGCGTGCGCAGGTGTTCGCGCAGCTCGATACCGCCCAGGCCGCCGAGGCCATCTCGGAGTTCGATGACGACGAGCTTATGACCGAGATGCTCGAAGGCTTGTCCGATACGGACGCATCGTCGATGCTGGCCATGATGGACCCGGACGACGCCGCCGACCTGATCGACGAGCTCGATTACGAGAAGGCCGAGAAGCTTTTGCGCCTGATGGGCGTTCAGGAGGAGAAGGCGATTCGTAACCTGCTGGGCTATGAGGACAACACCGCCGGCCGCATCATGACCTCGGAGTTTGTCTCCCTGCCCGCCACGGCGACGGTCGGTGACGCCATCGAGGCGATCCGCAAGCTCGACGAGGACTTCGAGAGCGTCTACTACGTCTATACCGAGGATCCGAGCGGCATGCTCACTGGCGTGCTTTCGCTACGCACGCTTATCGTGGCCGACCGCGACGCCACGCTGGGCCAGCTGGCCTATCGCGACCTGGTTTATGTGTCGCCCGACGACGACCAGGAAGACGTAACGGATGAGATGACCAAGTACGACCTGGTCGCCATCCCCGTTTGCGACGAGAACCGCCACATTTTGGGTATCGTGACCTTTGACGACGCCATGGACGTTATCGCCGAGGAGCACCAGGAGGACCTGCAGATCGCAGGCGTCGGCTCGGGCGACAGCGCGTCCGACGACTCGACGAATGTGCTTAGCTGGTTTGTGCATCGCCAGTACTGGGTTGTCGTGTGGGGCATTGCCTCGTGCATCATGGCAACAGTGCTGGGGACGGCGCTGGGCTCCGCGCATCTGGTGGTGTTTCCCATGTGCGCCATGCCGCTCGTGCTGCTGGCTGCCTCGCGTATGGTGTCGTTCGTCAAGAATTACTTCCTGGAGTACGACGGCCATGACGATGAGCCCAAGCCGTATTTGGGATTTTTCTTCCAGAGCACGGGCATGGGCCTGATCCTGTCGCTTGTGACCTACCTGTGCGCCCAGCTGGTGCGCACCGCCGCGTTCCCCGACGCGCCCATGTTTGAGGAGCAGCTCTTTACCGGCTGCTTTAACATCGCGGCCATCGTCTGCCTGATCGGCAACATGAGCGCCGTGATTTACCTGATGGTGCTGTTCTGGCGTGACGAGCACGACCTCAATACGTCGGGCACCGCCATGAACGTCATTGCCGTCATGATCTCGTGTGTGGCGTACTGCATCGCCGCGGTGCTGCTCGCCATGTCGGTCATGGGGTAGGTGGTCGCGTGCAAAACACCAAGCAAAAGGCGAGCACCAAGCAAAAGTTGACCATCGCGGCTATCTTTGGCGCCATGGGCCCTGGCCTTCTGGCAGCGCTTTCGGGAAATGACGCTGGCGGCATCGCCACGTATTCCAGTGCCGGTGCCAGCTATGGTTACAAGATGCTGTGGATGCTTCCTGTCATGACCGTGCTACTCATCGTGACGCAGGAGACTGCGGCGCGTTGTGGCTGCGTCACAGGCAAGGGCTTGGCCTCGCTCATCCGCGAGCGCTTTGGCGTGCGCAGGAGCGTGCTGGCCATGGCGGCGCTGCTGATCGCCAATACAGCCGTGACCATTTCGGAGTTTGCGGGTATCGCGAGCGGCCTTGCCCTCTTTGGCGTGCCGGCGAGCATCTCGGTGCCGCTGGTGGCACTGCTGGTTTGGATGCTTACCATGTCGGGTAGCTTCCAGCGCATCGAGAAGATTCTGCTGCTGGTGAGCTGCGTGTTTGTGACCTACATTGTCGCTGCATTTATGGCTGGTCCCAGCTGGGGCGAGGTGGCGGTCGACCTGGTTGTGCCCAACATCCAAAATGACCCCAGCTACGTGTCGCTTGTGGTCGCAACGATCGGTACCACCATCGCACCGTGGATGATTTTCTTGGCGCAGAACAACGTGGTCGATAAGAATGCGGGCGAGGACGATATCGTGCTGCAGCGCATCGACACCGTGAGCGGCTCGATTGCCGCCGATGTCATCGCTGGCTTTATTATCATCACGACCGGTACGGTGTTGTTCCCTGCAGGCATTCAGATTAGCGACGCTGCCGATGCCGCCCGCGCATTGGAGCCTATCGCGGGCCAGTGGTCCACGGTGCTGTTTGCCTCGGGCCTGGTCGCGGCGAGCTTCTTGGCCGCCTGTGTGCTGCCAGGCGTTACGTCCAGCGCCATCTGTGAGGCATTTGGCTGGGAGCGCGGTGCCGATCGCAGCTGGGACGAGGCCCCGGTCTATCGCGGCATCATTACGGCCATCATTGGCATCTCTGCCGTGCTGGTGCTTATGCCCGGTGTTGACCTGTTCCAGATTATGATGACCTCGCAGGTCATCAACGGCGTGCTGCTGCCCGTGGTTTTGGTGTTCCAGGTGGTTATTGCCGCCGATCGACACATTATGGGCGCCAACCGCAACGGCCGCGTGTGGAATGTGCTCACCTGGGCGACTATCGGTGTGATTACGGTGCTGACGGTCGTCATGTTTGTGCTGCAGGCGATGGGCTACAGCGCGTAGCGTCTCTTTTGGGTTTCGAGCGGGCCGTGGCCATGGGCTGCGGCCTGTTTTTTGCCTGATGTAGGGGGTTGGTTATATACGCGGGGACAAAAAATGCCAAATATGAGTACTGTTGCTAATCCGGTGACAATTAAGACAATGAAGATAATGAACATAACTAAAGTATCTGTTAATTAATATCGATACAGCCAGGCTTTAAGCCGATTATTCTGGCCGGTCCAAAGGGGTATGGTGACCGAAAGAACGCCATTTTGGGCCATTTTGCCTGTTACTAAAATGGTATCAGTACTCATATTTGGCATTTTTTGCCCACGGCCCCTTGGGGCCGGCTCGAAAAGAGCAACCTTGGGGTGTTTGCTGCGGGTGCGGGGCTTGCAGACGACACTCGGGGTGGCGAGGAACTCAGAATTCGGCCGCGGAAGGGCATTCATCGACCGCGTCAGGAGTGTCCCTAAGTGCCGGCACATATGGAACGTCCCTAACTGCCGGAGGGGGCGTCGGTTGTGGCCGACGCCCCCTCCGGGTGCAAGCGGATTTGACAGTGTGTTACTTGTCGGTGCCTAGCTTGTGCGGTTTGTAGGCGAGCGCGTTGACGAGTGCGTCGGCGGCGGACTTGACGGCCGTCGGCTGCGGATCGTTAACGTGGTCCTCGGGATGCACAGGCAGGTCCTTCTTGACGGCATCGTGGATGAGCTTAAGGTACTCGGCCACGCCCGCGTTCGAAAGGTGCGTGCCGTCGCCGTCGAACAGATCGTTGCGGTTGGCACTATATCCGTACCAGTCGATAACGCGCACGTTTTTATAGCGCGTGGCGGCGTTGGCGATGGCCTGATTGGTGGCGCCGACCCATGGCTGCGGGCTGCGCGTGTTTACAAATACGACGGTGCGCTGATTGCCGGCATCGGCCATGATGGCGTCAATCTGGGCATCGGTCACCAGGCCGTTGGTGCCCAGCGCAAAGACTACGATCTTGCCGGCGAGGTTCTGCTGGATATAACCCTCAAATGTTGTGCGGCCCGCATCGAACTGGCGGCCCTTTTCGGCATCGATGTGACTGTGGGGGAACACGCCGTCAAAGGAATCGACGGCGCGCAGCGACACGGAGTCGCCGATCATCAGCAGGTCGTAGGATCCGTCGGGGAAGCCGTCGTTGTCCTTGTCGGTGTCATCGGCCGCCTGCTGGTCCTGGGGTTTTGCATTTTTGGCTTCCTTGTTTAGGATTTCGGCGCCCTCGCCGCTCAGCGCGGATGTGTCGGGCACAAAGACCAGACCACCCAGCGCCACGACAAGCACGACGCCGCAAACGGCGCACACGGGAATATGCGCGCGCACCCAGTTTGCGGGCGTGGTGGTGCCTTCGCGGAGCTCGGAAACGGTGCGTCCAAAGGCGCCCTTCCTAAACGGCGTCTCGATAAAGCGATAGGAGCACTCGGCTACGGCGACCACCACAAGTACCTGCAAGATGTACAGCCACCAGGGCGTATCGTTAATGTTGGCGACTGGGTTCATAAGCAGCAGCAGCGGATAGTGCCACAGGTAGATGCTGTAGGAGCGCTTGCCGATCCATACGAGCGGCTCGGCGGCCAAGGCCCGTGCGACCATTCCCTGGGGCTGCACGCAGGCTGCGATGACCATGAGCGTGAGGATGGAGCATAACAGCGTGCCGCCGCGATACTGGAACGCGGTGTAGCCGTTGGTGAGTGCGACCATGGCGGCAAGGCCAACCAGACCCACGACGCCCAAGACATCGATGGATGCGGGCGAGGACCAAAAGCGCACGAGGGCGCTCGGCTGTGCCAGGGCGGTATCGGCTGATTCGTCGGCCTTCTTGTCAGGCTTGTCCTCGGCTTTCTTGCCGTGCTTGGCGGCGCCAGCCAGGCGATTGAGCCCCAAACGATGAGCGAGACGCACCGGCGCCAGGTCGCGGTCGGGGATAAAGGCCATCCAGGCGCCCAGCAGCAGCGAGAACATGCGGGTGTCGGTGCCGTAGTACACGCGGCTGGGGTCGGTGGCGGGATTGTAGAGCACCATCATGGCGAGGGCAGATACCGCGGCAAGGCCCAGAACCACGCGGCGCGTGTTGGGCTTGCTCACATGCATGGATACCATGGCAAACAGCAATGGCGGCCAAATCAGGTAGAACTGTTCCTCGATGGCGAGCGACCAAAAGTGCGTGAGCGGCGAGGGGTCGCCCAGAGCATTGAAGTACGAGATGTTTTGGGCAATCTGCCACCAGTTATTAAAAAACAGCAGCGACGGCAGGATGTCGGGGCGCATCTTGGTGAGCATCACATGGTTAAAGATGGTGCACAGCGCGCAGGTCACCACCACAACGGTTGCCACGGCGGGGAACAGGCGACGGATGCGGCGAATCCAGAAGCTCTTGAGGTCGATGCGGCCGGTCTTTGACACTTCGTTGATGAGCAGGCGCGTGATCAGATAGCCCGAGAGCACAAAGAAAATCGTGACGCCAAGCAGGCCGCCCTGTGCCCATGTGAGGTTGAGGTGATAGAGCACTACCGCGACGACGGCGAGCGTGCGCAGGCCGTCGAGGGCGGGGATATAACGAGATTTGGGGCGCGTGGGCGCCTGTTCTTTTGCGGCGCTGTTGGTGTGGGCACCCTTGTTGGCGGGCGCACGATGAGAGCCTGCGGCGTGGCGCGGCTCGGTGGCTTGTCGGTTAGCGCACGAACGTTCGTGCGGCGCTTGTTGATCGCTCGCGTGGCGTGAGCTGCGCGAACTCGATCGCGGGAATTGTTCCATAAAACATCATCCAATGACGAGAATAATCAGCACGTCTTCATTGTAACCGCCTGCTCCTGTGAATGCTTGCTGCCGGCGCAAGCTCAAGCGCGCGTCCACATCAAAGTGAACTAAAGTTATAGAGGCGCGAGAGCGCACGATTGACGGCCAACGGCGGGTGCAGAGCCCGCGGACGAGGAGGTTTCCATGGCAGATAGCGGCATCGTTGCGGTGTTCGGCAGCATGAACATGGACCTTTCGGTGGCGTGCGAGCGCATGCCGCGTGCGGGCGAGACCGTTGGCGGCAGCGGGTTTATCACCAACGCCGGCGGCAAAGGCGCCAACCAGGCCGTAGCTGCTGCGCGCATGGGCGCGCACACGCATATGATCGGCGCGGTCGGCTGCGACGCATTTGGCACGTCGCTCGTGGCGGGGCTCCAAGACGCCGGCGTGGACTGTGCCTTTGTAGCGCGTCGCGATGACGTGGAGACGGGAACGGCGACCATCATTCGCTGCGAGGGCGACAACCGCATCGTGCTATCACCGGGCGCCAACCATGCGCTCGCGGGCGAGGATGTTGCCCGCGCGCTGAGGCGTCTGGTAGCCGATGGACTCGACGGAGACGCCAGCGATATTGCCCCGGCTGTCGGAAGCGTCTTTATCGCCCAGGGCGAATGTGACCTTGCAGCGACGGCCGAGGCGCTCGTTTGCGCTCACGAGCTGGGGTTCTATACGGTCTTTAATCCAGCTCCTGCCTGCGAGTTGCCTGCGGAGGCCTGGCCTGCGGTCGACCTGGTCTGTCCCAACGAGACTGAGTGCCAGGTGCTGACGGGCATCTTGCCCGCGGATGATGCGAGCTGCGTCGCGGCGCTCAATGCCCTGCTCGCCAAGGGTGCCGGAGCTGCGGTCATCACGTTGGGCGGCGCCGGGTCGGTTACGCTCGGCGATGACGGCGAGCCGCTGCGCATGCCCGCGCTCTCGAGCACGTTGGTCGATACGACGGCCGCGGGCGATACATTTATCGGTGCGCTTGCCGCGGCTCGTCTGGGGGGCCTGCCGCTCTTTGAGTGCATGGCGGCGGGTGCACGCGCCTCGGCGGTGACGGTGTCGCGCCTGGGCGCACAGCAGTCGATTCCCACGCGCGCCGAAGTTGATCGCGTGTTTGATTTAGACGATTTGGTACAAGACGGAGAAGCGGAGTAGAGCAATGGCAATCAAGAAGCTGATCCTTGATCTGGATATGGGTGTGGACGATGCGATGGCGCTTGCCTATGCCATCGCGAGCCCCGAGGTGGAACTCGTGGGCATTACCACATGTTTTGGTAACGTGCGCGTCGACCAGTCGGCACATAACTGCCTGGCGGTGCTCGATCTGTTGGGTCGTCCCGAGGTGCCGGTGTACCTGGGCGCCGATCGTCCCATCAAGGCGACCGAACCCTATACGCCGCCGGCGTCC
>ENA-ORTD01000507-ORTD01000507.1-human-gut-metagenome-genome-assembly--contig:-NODE-507-length-35673-cov-2.934921_pt1 | contig 35673 bp, 59 predicted proteins | sample MGYA00241907_ERZ509178 | MGnify/ENA primary metagenome ERZ509178 (study PRJEB26280, sample SAMEA2338793) | human gut metagenome | biome: human gut; feature: human-associated habitat; material: faeces...
AGTCACATTTTCATTTTACCACAAATTTTCAATCTTTCAAGGCGTTACAGAGTGCATACAATCTCAACCTTACCAATTGCACCTTGGCCGATAATACTGATGATGGAGTTAGCAATCATGTTGACATCAATCTTGCCTTGGAATGTCATAGAAAACTGCTTCATGTCCATTCCCATAGAACTAATGAGCTGCGGTGTTTCTGATTTTGTGTCTGACTCATAGTCATAAACTTGTTCATTAACCGCTTGTTCGTCTGGCAATGGTTCACTTTGCTCAAGGAATTGCTTCCATTTTTCTTTCTGAGCAGAATTCATACTGTTACCAACCTTGAATGTTAGCCCAAAGTTATTTGTCTCAATATAACGACGAACCGTTAAAGGCTTAACATTGAACATTGTACCAAGGCTTGTCGCATTGACATTATAGTTTTTTACCAGGAAAGCCAAGTACTCTTGCTGGATATTTACCGGCATTTCCTTAAATTGTTCCCATGATTTTGGTTCGTCCATCTTGTAAGTATGCACTTCGCCACACCTTTCTTCCCATTGCTTCCGAGTCATATAATCCGTAGACATCGGGCATTTTTTGCTTTTACTCCCTCGTTTACGGTATTGCGCCATCCTTGCGATACGCTTCTTTTGCATTACATCGTAGTCAAAGTCATTCATTCGGAGACCTCCCGTAGTTTGGCGTCAATATTGAACTTCTCTTCCAGATCTTTTGGCGAACGGGATTTCCCCAACTTATTGAATTGACTGTCTATAAGCTCATATAGGAAGTAAAAGTCTCGATTGCTATCTTTACTCGTTATAATAAACCGTAGTTTACCAGACACATCATGATATCCCACCCATACCGTTTCACCCTTTGGGTACTTAATACTCCCCATTCTCTTCACCTTGTGCTGCACGAAGCGCCTCAATACAACCAGCCATTATAGAAGCAGCTCTGGTTACTTCTTCACGAGTGTTATATTTTGAGAACGAAATTCGAACACTGCTTCTGGCCTCTTCATCAGTTAGTCCATGAGCAATAAGAACATGGCTCGGTGCTGCCTCCATAGACCTACAAGCAGATCCGGCAGAAACGCATACCCCCATCGCGTCAAGCATCAGCACAAGAGATTCTCCGAATACTCCGCTGATACGGAGATTTAAGACTTTACCTGGGTCTAAGTATGTATATCCATTGAACTGCACACCAGACTCTTTTAGATTGCCATACGGCAGATCTTTTGTGAGCTCCATAACAAACAGTTGTTTCAAGGAAGATGTGTAGATTAAATTATCTGCTAAATGATTAACGGCAATCCCTGCTGCTACTCCAAATCCAACAACTCCGGCCACATTCTCTGTCCCTCCACGAAGTCCATGTTCCTGCTCATTTCCTCCATGGATCAATGGCTCGATATCCATGTCTCTCACATACACAGCTCCAACCCCTTTGGGGCCGTGTATCTTATGGGAAGAGACTGTAACAAAATCAAGATTGTTGTTTTCCACATCAATCATATATTGACCGGCAGCCTGTACACAGTCAGAGTGGAACATCACAGAACGCTGCTTACACAACTTCCCGATTGATTCAATGTCGTTTACAGCACCAGTTTCGTTATTAGCAAACATGACAGAAACCAAACCTGTATCATCTTGAATAGCATCTTCGACAATACCAGCTGTGATACGGCCATTCGTGTCAGGTTTTACATAAGTAATATAAAACCCGTCTTTTATAAGCGATTCTGCGGCTCTAATCATAGAATCATGCTCAGTCGCAGACAAAACCAAATGTGTCTTCCCACTGTGGAGGAGCTTATCGCGAAGCCCCTTGATAATCATGTTGTTGCCCTCGCTCCCGCCCGAAGTAAAAATCACATGTTCAGGCGTGCATCCAAACAGGTGAGAAACTTCTTCTCTTGCCGTTTGGATGGCAGCAGCCGACTTTCTGCCGAAGCTATAAATAGTTCCAGCGTTCCCATAGTTCTCCTGCAGATACGGCATCATTGCATCCAGTACCTCTGGAGCGATTTGTGTGGTTGCCGCATTATCCAAATAGATCATTAGAGCCACTCCTCTTACTTTATTTTTCTTTGAGCGCCTCAAGGACATAGACCGTGTTCATTGTTTCAATAGTTACGACGCTCCCAGTAGCATCGTTAGCCCTCCAACTTTCAACGACGGAAGTTGTAATAGCATGAAACTTGCCAGGGTCATACGGCATGTCACATTTAAGTACAGCACGCTCACCGGTATCAAGGCAGATAATGTAACAGCGGCTGCCAATCATATCCTCATGAATGTCGCGCAGCTCATTGTTTTTTGGTTTGATTTCTTTGATTGTATAGTAATCTATCACTGTGTACCACCTCGCTTGATGCGCCTCTCAAATACATCGCAAAATGCGCTTAAGTCTTTTTTGCGTTCGTTTACTTCGTCATCTGACTGATTTGGCACCCATGCGGCCCAACTATTGATGTTGTTCCGAATATCCTCGATCATTTCCAATGACAGCTTATTAAGGTCACATTCTACTGATGTGTAGACAAACCCTTTATCACAGTTATCTGAAATGATATGCGTTTCATACATATCGAAGACAATAATATATTCCCATCCTTCTGCGTCGAGCTTCACACAATGTGGCGTCCATGTTCTGCAGGCAGATTCCATAGCATCAAGTAACAGATATGGAACATCATCAAGGTAACTGCACCGTTCATTCCAGTTGCCGATTTTGATGCAGCTCCATCCATGTTCTGGTTTTGTTAGCACAGCTACCTCCTTACCAGTCGTCGAAATCCGTTACATCTTCTTTCTGCCCACACACTGGGCAGACAATAGTAATGGCCTCTCCAATGCCGGTTCCAGTTAGTTCAAATGTAAAAGACCCACCATTACCACATGATTCGTAATGCATACTACGGAATGTCTTGATCCGCTCCGCCTCTTTGTCTGAGAGCATGTGCAGACTATGTACTCTGTAGTATTCTGCAAGGTCTCTTGCCTTTTGGATTTCTTCATCCCTATTCCAGTCGTCAAGCTGTTGTGCGTACTTATCCCTAATAGAGCATACATATTCGTATTCCTCACGAATACCATCCAGCTGCTTGAAAAAATCCCCACGAAACATGCTTCTCACTGCGATAGGAATGTCGTTTCTAACATTATTAGTGTTCATCAAAAATCACCTGCTCTCCATTTTTCAAAATCCAGCATCCGCCATCTGTCGTTGCACACTCTGTGCAATTTCCACCACACTCTACGGCACCGTCTTTTGCAGTCGTAGAACCATCTCGATAGCGAACATGAGCTTCTGGAAATGAAAAAGGGTTGACCATATTTAAGCCAACCCACGCGCTAAAAATAATATGTAGATTTGCAGGAATTTCTCTTCCAGACTCAATAAACCCATTTACAATCTCGTATTTTTTCGTGAAGCATAATATCTGACAATGCTTATTCCGATCGGAGATGTCAACCATATGCTCCAGGTAATTAAGGTCTGGAATATCGCCAGAAACATGAAAGCGGAAGAACCGAGACATCATAATAGACGCCTCGACCTCCCGCCAATAAGTGTCTGGATCAGATTGTAAAACCTCAAGGTTACGCTGGTACGCTTTTGCCACAGATGGACGAAGACGCTCCAGCTTTCTTGCATAGCATTTCTTCTGACAATCACAGGATCGGCAGGTCACAACAGAGGGAAGTGAAATGCTCTGAATGCTGCCCATCTTTGAGTTGCCTTTGCTAATACTCAGCACACTCATACGCTGCCCATCCTTTCATAAAACTCAACTGTATTTTCCATCAGCATAGCCACAGTCATTGGCCCGATGCCACCGGGAACAGGAGTATATGCGTTACAGTATTCGTAAATCATCGGATCAATATCGCCACAGAGCTTTCCGTTCTCGTCACGATTCATGCCCACATCCACAAAAACCTGTCTGCCCAAATGAACAAACTCGCCATAGTGTTCCATGGCATTGAAAGTTAGTGTGTTTCTATAACCAGTGGCAGAAACGATGATGTCAGAAGAACCGACATATCTGTACAACTCATGCTGAGGAGTTTTACTGTGGCACAGGGTTACGGTAGCGTCAGCCTGCTCCATCATCCTGGCAATCGGTCTTCCCACGATGTTGCTTCTACCAATGACACAAACAGTCTTACCGGATAGAGCAACTCCATTTGCTTCGAGAAGGCGAATAATTCCCTTTGGTGTGCACGGGTAGTTGTACGGCGTTTCGCCGTTGGCCAAAGCTGCAACATTAACCTTTGATGCAAATCCATCCACATCACACATAGGGTCAATGTATCTGGTGATGTCGTATGGTTCCACTTCGCCGTTCATTGGCATCTGGAAGATGATGGGCTTGTTTTCTGCGCAATTCTCAGCCACATCCTGGTCTGTTAGTTCATGCAGATGCTTTACGATTGGGTAAATACCAATCTCTTTACATCGTTTGATCTTGTTTCTCACATACACCAGACCTGCGTCATTGTCGCCGCTGGTAATAATCATCAGCTCCGGTTGAACTTCAGACTCTTTGAGTCTGTCCACTCTCAGCTTGAGGTTGCCGCAAATTCTGTCAGCTAACAGCTTCCCGCTTAGGATTGTCATTGCTTGCACCTCCAATAATCTGATCGAGCGTCCTCGGAGTGAAGTTCATCCAAGGCATCATAGCACCAACATTGAACATCAAGCACTTATGCCCATACAACTCCTGCACAAGGTACTTGGTGTGCTCCATCATGTTGGCTTCAAAGGAATTATGTACATGACCGTACAGGTGATACCACCCGTAGAAATGGTTCTTGAAACACGGGATCGGGTAATGGCACAGAACGACTTTGCGCCCATCGTCCTCTATCTCAAGGTATTCGGTAACCTTGACAAACTGCTTCAAAAATCTACTGTCGTTGCATCGGTCATGGTTTCCTTTAATCAGAAACTTCTGACCATTCAACTTCTGCAAAATCGGAATAGCTACACTGGAATTGCACCAGAACATATCGCCAAGGACATATACGATATCTCCCGGCTCAACAACGCTGTTCCATCGTTCAACAAGTGCCTCGTTCATTTGCTCAACAGACCGGAAAGGACGGTTATCAAAGGCAATAATATTGCCATGCCCATAATGCCAGTCTGAAATATAGAACCTCCTGGACATTAAAACCCTCCTTATCCGAACAATAGTACCTGCAAATCTTTATAGAACTCCTCATCGCTGACGGGATCTTGAACTGTATCGAAGTAATCACGGAAACGCCGTGCGATTTCTTCCAGAAGGTTTCTGGTAAGTTGTTCCCGCAGCGTATTGATCTGCAGCTCAAGATTGTCCAGACGCCTTTCGATTGAGTTAACATGGTATTGCACAGCTTCTGTGGATGCAACTCTGTCGACCCTCTCATAGAGGTCATAGACGGAACCTTGTAGGTTATATACATCCGACCGAACGCCAGCAATATCTGCGACTACTGCATCATAGCCCACCTATCAAACACGCCCTTTCTTTTTCAAATCGCTCCTCTAACTCAAAGATTCCTTGCGGATTATCTTTGTAGAACCCCTTGAAAGGACGGTTGATTTTCGACTGCAAGTCCTTAAGCCTGTCCCAATATTGCGGTAGGTAGAGGTAAATATTCCTGAGCTCCTTTAGGTTTTTGTTTGCACAACACCAACAGGAGACACGATCCAAAATGGAGTACAGTTCAATCTGGCCAGCCGGTGAGCATTCATACCAATACCAGTCGCGAGAATGGCAGTAGTCAAGGCAATCTGCTTCGCTCATACCCCAGTCAACCAATGGCAACTGTTTCCCATCCGATTTTTCTTTTTCAAAGCGCTTGGTCTCATCGGCAGCAATGCCGACATAATCGATTACCGTATCACGCAAAGATTTCTTGTATTTCTGAATGGCTCTCGTTTTGAATTTCGTTCCCCAACGGCATGGGCCGCCGCACCAACCATAGCCATAATGAAAGCCATCTTTATTGCGGTATTTGATTTCTCGATCCAACATAGAATACAGAAATGGTTCTTCTGGATGAAGCTCTACAAACTCAATTCCTCGATCATCCAACACTTCTTTGACCCTGTCACGGATAAGATATATAGCGTTAAACTCCATTCCTGTATCATAAAAAACAACGACATCTAAAGGATAACCATCCTCCAGAAGCCGAAGTAACATGGCAAGACTGTCCTTACCAAAACTTATACTTGCTATGTATTTCACACCGACCACAGACCAATACCGGTCTTGCGGCCAACGCCTTAATCCTCCCGTGCTACTCACACATTTGTGCTTTCACGCTGCAACAAGAAGTTTTACACCAGACTTATCAATCTTCTGGAAACCCGGTCTACCGGGATTGGTGTTACTCCTTTTCTTTTAGGTTAAAACTGCGCTTGAAATGCTCCAGCATCTCATCGTCTTCGACATAGAATGGCATAGTAATACCGTTCATTCTGTAAACATTCTCGACCAGTTGGCCAAATCGCCAGTCTGGACACTGGCTTTCCCAGATGCCCGCAAGTTGATTGCAGAACTTTCTAATGCGTTTAGGATCTCTCATGTTAGCCTCCTTATCCGAGGGCAATGTTGCAATAATTTGCGAACTCTTTTGGCTCATCCATCTGGAAGAATCCATGTTTGTTTTCATCCCATTTGAAGAACCACCGTCCCTCAACATCTGGATGAATAGCCGGAGACATTTGCTCAACTACGGCATATCGGTATAAACACTCGAACATATCACATGAGTTTTCGTTAAGCGCACGCTCTGCCTGCTCATAGGTTTCCTTAAATCCAAAAACTCTGGAATCTCCCATATCAAGCCATCCAAGTTTATCCGTTTCAATCTTTTCAAAACAAGTGATAAAAAACAAATTACCCACCACCATTCAAGTCAACATACTTCTGAAACCATCTATCTTTTAGAAAGAAAGTTGGCAATGTTCGTGTCGCAGGATCAAGTTCTGCTCTCGCCTCTTCTATGTCAACAACACAAACTGCAGTACTATTTGGTTTTACCGGGACGATGCTCGTCCAAATATGGTTTGTCGCACCAATCTTGCCACAGATATGGCAATACCCACCCATAGCGAAGCTGTGCTCTGGTTTATTGATAAAACCGTGCGCATTATCGAATATGATATCTTCATACTCAAATACACACGGTTTGAATTCATGCTTATGTTTTGATTTTGCAGGTGGTTTTCGTTTGGACTTTTTGTGATACCTGGTTACATCATCGTCGAAATCGTTACGCATCCACCACACCTCCGAAAAGAAGCTCTCTTAGGCTATCTTCGCTGCATTCAAAGTCTGCATCACTAATAATATCCCCTGTTGTAGGGATCTGATCTGTAGTACCAGTTAGGTAACTCGTCCACTCACTATTTGATACGATGTAAAGATCTCCGTTATCACTCCAGTAAACACCATCTGCATCAATTTTATGGAACCCAGTGCTTTCTATAACTTTTTCAAAGTTCTCCGGCGTTCCTATACAAGTCCGCCTTACAAAACGCCCCATAAAGAACACCTTCTCTCAAAAAAACACTTACCATTTGTCCACCACAAGATATCTCAGTCAGATAGACTAACCTCAAAAATTTTCCAATCAAAGTTATTCCCGTGACGCTCACCCCATGCGCTACTGTCGTTCACGCAGGTTTGACTATCGTACTCTTCACCAGAAAGATATGACTCTTTTATATCATCAACAGGGACACCGTACACATCTGCAAGTTGCTCACACATCTCAGTGTGTGCTTCCTCCAGTGTGTCGAAAAATTCAGGCTCCTCAATATCGCGTTCTGCCACGCAAATCAGCATATATTTCATAATCGTTCACATCCTTATGAGTCGTAGTCTAACAACTGTCTGCACTCTGGACAAAACTCATAGTATGGATTTTGGAAATATCCATCACTACACTCACCACCAAGATTTGCGCCACAGTTTGGGCAACGATTTGGAGACCAGCTTGCTCTGACTGGCTTAACTGGGATACACTTTTTCAATTCATTGATTGCAAATTCAAGCTCTCTACGAACCGGCTCCCATTGGTGCGTGGATAGCATGGCATTCAAAACCTTAATAGATTCTTGCGCTTGTACCGAATTGTCGCGCATATACACCATCCTTTCATAATGTCCTATTGACATTACGACCACCTGGACATATAATCTACTTACACGCCCACTTGGGCGTAATTAAAAGGAGTATTATCATGAATATTAAAGATTATGGTTTTGTATTTGAATGGCCTCACGAAGAAACACAGCCAGGTACATGGTTTTCATTTGTAAGCGATGGTGGTATGTTGCGTATGCAGAGAGAAGCACTTGGATATACGCAGCAACAAGTTGCAAGTCTGGCACACATTACGCTCCGCCAATACCAAAGATTTGAATCTGGAGAGCGGAACCTCGAATCTTCGTCCTTTAGGATAGGACTTAATGTTTGTTTTGCTCTCAGAATTAACCCGATGTTTTACTGTGATATTTCAAGGAACAATAGCCCAGGCACAACATTTGTCGAAATTCACCCCGACAAGATTTGAATTCAAATAACGGGGTGCAAAGCACCCCGGCGACCGTTGTATTTTCCGTCATAGTATGATATACTTATATTGCGATTTGCCACGAAACTCCTGAACCAAAGTTAGTAGGTGTTTACGGTTTGGCCGAAAACTTTTGGCCAGGGAAGGAGTGGTTTATGGTCGAAATGCTTGTTGTTGGTATTGTAAGCGGCATCATTGCCTGCGCTGCCTATGACGGCTTAAAGGCTGTAATGCGCAACCTGCGCTGAGTCGCCGGGGTGCTTTGCACCCCGTTATTTTTTTGTTGCTCTTCATCTCACCATCTATACAACCTCAAACCGTTATTCTTCGTCATCATTCGGCATTTCGTTAAAGGCATCATCAATGAGATGGGAAACGATACACTTCTCACACTCATTGGCTTCACAAAAACTGCAAAGAGTGTCTCGGGCATCGCATAATTTTTCCAGATATTCCTTGTCCATAAAGTTTCTTCCTCGCTTTCTACTCCACTACTCCATTGTTGAATTCTGCCTTATATTTTCCCGAGGCGCTTTAGCTCTGCTCGATACGCTTGATAATGTTCCCCATCTATCCCATCAAAGGCGCTGTTATCACATGACCACATCTGCAAATCGGCATCTGCAGCCTCCTGTGTTGCCGCAAAATAGCACCAACACTCCTCTTCGCTCCATTCTGTTGTTCTAACATTGTAGAACCCTATAACGCGCTTGGCAAAGCGGCCACATGAGACAAATGTTCCTTGTGCGCTTAGGTGACCTTTCATAAAATTCAAGATGTCATCTTCAGTCACCGACTTATCAAACTGTACCCAAAACATAGACATATAGGTTTTGTTGTGTCCCTGACAGGACATACATGTCTTCAATCCAGATTTGTTAAAATAGTCAACCATCGGAATGACAAGAGGGTCTAACCCTAATGACTGGAATTTTTCTCCCATTTTAACCACCAAAGCTCTGTTTTATGATTGCACACTAATTTTCAACCCATAGCGGCTTTCCAAATCACCGATGATAGAAAGCCATACCTCAAAACTATCGGCATCGTCCTCTACTTCGACTTCTGTATCAATATCAAAGCAAGCAGAGGCATGATATTTTACGGTCATTAAGCTCACTCCGTTGCATAGTACTTCTTTTCTATCATTGCGTCTATACAGCCTTTATAGCACCCTCGATGCACAGTCCTAATCTCGCCTTTGTGCCAAAACCACTTATACCACGGAAGATGACCTTTGAAATGAAAATCGTGTTCTCCTTCTTCATCCAGCCACATCCAATGGGGGCACGGAACTTCGTTCAAAAATGCGGGTAAGTACATGATCTTTGCGGATGGATTGTGCAGTTTTGCTTTTACCATCTCGATAAAGCAGTTACTATAAAACTCCATATCACACCTCTTCGAATCCAGCACCATACTCGTAATCATACTCGCAGCGCCAGTGAGTTCCGTCCGGCTCATCCATATCGACTACATACGGAGCGCCAGATTCAAAGCGGAAGTGATATCCATTATATCCAAAACTGAATGGCTCGTACTCATACCAGTCCACTTTATCCTCATCGTAGAACTCTATCTTCCGTATCCCGTCATCCGTCGCCTCATATATCTCTGGAAGACCCTGCTTGTGGCAGACCACACGAATGTTGCCGTCGCCGCATATACCGTGGTGGATATGCTCCAGCCAGCTCAACTCTCTGCCATCATCTCGGGCTTTCAAAAGGCTGACGAAGATACGAGCCCCACTGGGGATATTGTTGATATCCTCCCCGAAAATCTCCTGGCTGGATGCAAAAGCAGGAGCATCCTCCTTGTCTGTACGCCGCTCGCCGTTCCTATAAACAAACGCCCCGTAATCGCTATACGCCATCCACTACCATCCTATCAAACTAATCTTTTACATTTAACCTTCTGCGCCTATATCGCTCCTCAATCATCTGCTCAAACAATGCGCAATTCTGCTTGATGAGCACCGGATTCTTTTCCAAAAACCCGATAAGGTTATTCAGATATTGGTCTGTCATATCACTGATTTTATGGACTTCACCATTTTTATCTACCCAGCATCCAGCAGGGCATGTGCGCTGTCCATACGATGATGAAGGTGCCTTTGGAGAAACCTTATGAATGGGAGGCACTCTATCCAATGTTGACATTCTCATGGCATAGTCAGGCACTTTATATCCTTGCATGGCGCATTCTTCATAAAAATCAATGTCGTCTTGGCCGCTTAGGAATAAATCAGCCATTTCTCCCATACACAATCACCTCAACTACCAAATTTAACCTTTCGTAAATATGTCACGAATTAAGTCTTTGAGAAAATTTCTGCCGGTAACCTGTTTATAAACGACGATTATGTCCTTCATTTAGCAGGCCTCATCAGAACATCCATAACCGCTTGCGGAATTGCCTTCTCGATTTCACTCTGGATTGTTTTGACGATAAATGCGCTCGTCAAATACTTTTCCACCTCGGCTTTTACATATTCCCGCACTTCGTCTTGGCACTCTTTTACCTTGGCCGAAGTTGTTCCTTGAATCAAATCGAGCATATCCTTATGCGACATTTGCTCTTTGATATAGGACTGCACTTCTGCTTTCACGAGCTTGTCAGTCATTGGCTCTGAATATCGGCCTTCATAAAGTCGCTTTGTCCACGCTTTGGTCGTATCGATAACGCATTCCTGAATCTCATCCTGAAGCGCTTCTCTCGCAATTGTTTTCGCATATGCACGCATCGCCTTAATGACCTCTTGCTCAAAAAGGTCGCCATTCGTAAACTCCAAATCGATAGTTGCTTTATGCTTCATCTAAGTAGACTCCTTATAACGAAATTATTCTTTTATCTTTTCGAGCCCTTCTCGTTTTTGGTAGTAATTAAGGGCAGTCAAAATAATCTGCTTTGTTTCCTCTGACCAGCAGCGAATTTTGAACTGCTTACGCACCTCATTTTTATCTACCAACCTATCATCCATATGATTGATACTGCTTTCAAAAAGAGTGATAAATTCTTTTGCTCTTTCGATCCGTGGGAGAAAGTTATCATTATACTCCCGAACTGTCATATGTCTTTCACAACAAATTTCGCAATCAAACAATGTGTGTTCTTTACATCCATAGCACTCAGATTCTGGGTTATCCCACGGAGGAATGTTAAGAAGTTTGTCCAACTCGGTATCAGAAATTGCGGGAGACCGATCCCATTCTGGGATGGCTTTAACCATTTTCAGATACTCAATAGTTTTCATAGTCATACAGCCTCATCCTCGTCTTCTCTGAATGCGTCGAAGAAGTCCTCATCTGAAGGCAGCTCGCTCAATTTCCATTTGTGTGCAAGCATGATACAGTGATATTCGCCGCGCTCCTTATCTCGCAAGAAATAGAAGCGATCATCTTCCTTCAGTTCTGTGTGATCGTTGAAGCCTCTGTACCCCTCAAATGTCCCAGCATCGAGATCGATAAGCCACGCCCACTCGCAAAATAGGCTATCCGCTGCAAAATCAATATCGTTTTGCAGACTAATTCCATCATCTCTCTCCATGATAATGTTTAGGATTTTTGCACAGGTATCTCTTGATAGTTCAGGATATACTTTCTGCCACTCTTTGAGCCTGCCAGAATCGATATCTGAATTGATCTTCTTGATTTTTCTTTCCCCTATCCATGAAGCAGCACGAACTTTTCGTTTGAACTCTTCCATAATAATAGGGTTGTTAAGAGATCGCGCAAATTCAAGTACGGTTACGCCCTGGCCTTCAGGATATCCATCCCACTGTCCATATTGGGCCACCTTATATTTGCCGTCGATATAGACAACAGTTAGGTTTCTTGTCCCCATATTCCTGCCCCCTTATGTTTTGGCATTAAGCAGATTTTTCTGCGGTGCAAAGTCTTTGAATAACTCAGCTTCTTTAGATAACCGAGCAAAAACTGCTTCATCTTTTGTTTGAAATCGGCCAAGGTAGATTTTTCTACTGTTGTATGTAATGTTCGCCACCCATTTACCACGCTTTTTATCAAAGAAAACCCCTGTAACACCAGAAGTATTATTTGAATACCTCTTGCGATTTCTGTCATTTTCAGGCCCGCTACACAAGCGTAGATTTTCCTTGCGGTTATCTGCACGATTATGATTGATATGGTCAACCAGCTGGCCAGGCTTTGCCCCCATTACAATTCGATGGAACCTGGTAAATCGTTGTGATCCTGCAAAGTAATAACGACATACAAGGTATCCATCTTTGTCTTTGTACCAATTCCTGCTCTGTATAAGATGTAGATCTTCTATATCGAATCAGAAATTTGGCAAACCATTTCAGCGTAAATACCTCATCGCTGCTTTTCACCCTGTCCATTCTGGCATTCGGGATATAAGGCATCCATAGTGTAATTGGAATATAAATTCCACAACAATTTCGGATGTGGTTTACCAAGTACCATAGCAGGATACACTCGTGATCGCCATCATATTCCCAGGAAATCTGAAATCCGTAGAAGCATGTCGGGTCTGATTGCGGATCGTACCGAAACGATGTGGTTCCATCTGGGAATGAAGTAAATTCGATTTTCTTTCCATTTACATAGATCATGTTACTCCTCCCAGTTTTCAATGTTGATCTGACACATCTTCATGGCAGACAGAGCATTGTTATGACTCTCAGGCGTCACTCCAGCGCAACAGGCTGCATCAACGGTAATCTTTACCTCCGGTAAAAATGCCTTGATAAGGAGTGCATTTGAGATCACGCAGATGTCGGTACATAAACCAATCAGGACAATTTCTTCGATTGCCTCCATCTTGTTCTTATTTACCAACCAGTCTGCCAGCTCTGTAGAGCCAAAGGTTGGTTTCATAAAAACCTCAACATGATTGCCATCTCTAAACTTTTTGTCGATGGCATCGAAGATCGTGTCGTCCAGACGCCAACCATCTGTTCCGTCAATGCAGTGCATAACAGGGAGGTTTCTTCCTTCCTGAGTATCCATATAATTTTCTTTATGTGTATCATGGGTAACGGCAATACTACCATTAAACCCGTCAATTTTTTCAACGACATTTTGAACAATTGAAACGGCCTCTTCAGAACCAAGGGAACCGTTCACAAAGTCTTTCTGCATATCGATAACAACAAGAACCTTCATATTTCACACCTACCCTTATTGATGTCGTCTTTATTTCGTTTGCGATTATACGCTTTCTTATTCGGAATAATCTGAGTAACGGGGCGAGCACATGTCCAGAAATTTCTGAACTTTTTAGCCTTTGCTTTTTTATCATTCTTATCTGTCATAATGCTACACCTCCGTTTTCAGACCCATGGCGTCTGTCCGCAACGCCGCCATATATTGTCTGTAGGCGGTGTTGTGCACAAGGGTGACACTTTTATCGAGTGATCTGGGTTTAATAAATTCTTTTTCGCTGAAAAAGGATTTATTAGACTCCAGATGCGAGGATAAAAGTGAAATAAACGAACCATTTCTTTTGCAATCTGCGAAAAGATATTGTGCTTTCTGCTGGGGTCTATGTAACACAATCAATATACACAGGCGCCACGGTAACCATCGCCATAGCGAATGATATTAAAGTGGTAATAACTCTGCCAGAGCACGGTCAATTTCGACCTGTTCTCTGCGGCGTTCTGCATCCTCTGCACTTTTTTTGATTTTTATATCTGTGATGCACATTGAAATAAGCTCTGTTACAGCAAATTCAACCTCTAACGGAGCAGTGTCTTCGCTGTTTTGATTTGCGGTGTCTTCATCTTCCGGCAAACAGCCAGTATCTTCTTCGTCCTCGTCCCATTCGCCATATGAATCCATCCAATCAAGGACATTGGACTTAAATTCCTCGAAATCGTCATCGTTATCAAGCCCATTATAAATCATGTACCCATCATTGACATAGTAGTCATAACTGGTATCAAGATCATTAAGACGGTCACGAATTTCTTGCCAGCTCATTCCATCATGTGCTGCGTTTTCAATATCTTCTTCGATATAATCACTGACGTCATCATCAGAAATCACATCTTCGCATACATCGCAATCCTCTTCACGGCAGAAATCAATCAGATCCCACCATGTATCGATGTCATTGATAAACTCATTTCTGGTCATGATTACACCTCCATTATTTTTATTTGACGGCTACTGCACCTTGTACACAGGCATCAACACCGTTAATCAAACCTGGTACTTGCACCAGATTATCTAAGGCCACCCTTTGTTCAGCAGTATTTAAGCATCACTTGTGTGGCTGGGGCAGGTCTTGAACCTGCGGTCGGACAGAATCACTATCCTTGTCGGAGTCAAAGTCCGATGCCTTACCGACTTGGCGATACCCCAATATGTAGTTCGGTTATCGTATTGCAGTACGCGCAACCGGTATTGGACTCGAACCAATTTCACCGAAAGCATCGCCCATCAATGCTTACTGGCTGCACAAAAAACAATACGAATTTATGAGTAGAAAGGACAACCGCAAGCACACCTACTTGCGGTGGAGCTGGTGACAGGGCTCGAACCCGCGACCCCCGGAGTACAAAACCGGTGCTCTACCAGCTGAGCTACACCAGCGTGCACCCTCGTCTTTCCGAGGTGTCAGACCCGTGGCCTTTGGGCCAAAATTGCCGATGACTGGACTTGAACCAGTGACACGCCATTCCGTGGCTGCTCTACCAAACTCTGAGCTACATCGACATATTGGAGCTGAAACCCGGATTTGAACCGGGAACCTACGCAGTACGAGGGCGTTGCTCTACCATTTGAGCTATTTCAGCATGTGTGGTGCCTTAAAACATTGGCACCACATTATTAAATAAAGCAAAAAACTTGTCATCAATTTGACGATCAATATGGTAATGGCCAAAATACCATTTCTTAAACTTCAAATCAGAACAAATTCTATCCAAGAAGCTGGTCATCTGGTCATTTTCATACCAACTTGCAATTTTTCTTTGTATGAGTTTTGGTGCACAATGTGTAACAACTGCATCAACTTCCCAATCAACAGTGTCGAGTGAAGCGAGTGCATACTCCATTTCTTCTTTCGACGGCATTTCTTCTTTCCACCAGGAAATATGTTCGATACGATATTCTTTGTCAACTGAACGAGCTCCGCCCATAACAAATATCTTTTTGCCATCTATCTCTAAAACCTGGCCTCGTTCCAGGTGGTAAATACCTGGAACAATTTCTCTGACATATCCACCGAACATCTCATGAAGTGGCATACAGCGTAGGATATCGAAATTTTCATGGTTGCCGTCCACAAACAAAGTTGTGAAGTTTTTCGAAGCAAGCCAATCTTGCCAATAAATCTCTCTTGGTGACCCATCCCACACAAGACCAAAGTCCCCGCAGATAATAAGATAATCATTCTTAGTCAGAGTATTTTGCCGTGAAAAATTCTTTGAATTCAACTTACTGATATCTATATTGGCGTGTGTATCGCCAGTAATAAAAACCATGTACACACCCCCTATAGCAATACTGAATAACTGTGATCTCATTAGGTATTAAGAGCTTGAGTTGATCCTGGATATCTAAAGTGCACTGATGCCTCTTGGCATCGAAGATGTTGAAAGAGGCGGCGGACTTGTTCCATGGGTGCTCTTAAAGTGCGATGATTGTTTGGATTCTTCGAATCGGGTTGGTGTCGGTGGCGATGGGTTTCGGATCTGGGGTTCCGTCGGCCCTTCGGACGCGTCTTCCCGTGCGTCGCCCTTGCCTGGCCGGCAGCCTGCTGCGGGCGCCTTCAGGCGGGCTTCCTTCTGTTTCCCGACTATGCGTTACTTTGGCGATCTGCGCAAAGCACCACAACGAGGTGGTTATACATCACAGGTAGTTCAGTTATTTCAAGTCTTCATGGATATCGCGAAGAACATCACAATCTGTTTCTTTGTTGATGTACTCCACAATTTTGTCAATAGTGTCTTTTTCCACCATTCGGTAGTAATTGTAATACCCATTCATTACCTGGATATCGTGCCTGTCCCACATGACTCCTTTCTTGCGATCGAGCGCATAGCTGTGGAGCATATTCTTGAACTGTTTTTTGGCACGGTGTCCAACTGTCATCTCGTTATCTTTGTTCAGCATGATACCAAGATTCCAGTTCCTACCAGCGGACGAGCCATATCTCGTCTTTTCTTCATTCAGAGTAAATGGAGCGTTGAATTCTGTTAAAACATCGATCATAGCACGCTCAACCATTCTCACATCAAAGCTATACTTGCTTGACACAATAAAGTCATCAGCGTATCGTGTGTAAACAAAACTCTGCCTACCAAAATCTCTAAATTTGTTGGCAAGCCTGTAATCAATTGGGATCATCATTACATTCGTAATAAGTGGTGAAAATGGTGTTCCTTGCGGCAACCCTCCGTTCAAAAAGGCCAATTCCAATGCAGTTCTCAATTCGTTTTTACCGAGTTCATATTTCACGACCTCGCTAAAGGGAAAGATCATACTGAGTTGCTGCATCACAAAGTCAATTGTGGTGCTCCCAAAGAAATTTGATAAATCAAATTTACCAAACCACTTACTCTCGTTATTTTGGTGGCGCTGAATAGCTTTTAGCGTGCTTCGCTCTTTGATATACGCGAATGCAGATGTATGATAAAGAGCGTGAAACTTTTCTTCAAATATGGTTTTCAGTCGCCGGAGCGCATCCATGAGTTCCGGCTTTGGTGCGTCAATACGACGAAGCCCTCCGCTCTTTTTCGGGATGTAAAAAGTTGTGTAAAGATCCTGGCGGTTTACATTACGAAGCTCTTCTGTGCTTTCATTAAAACGCACTAAGTGCCCAACAAGCTCATTCACATCAATTCGACTTAAAAACTTGTTGCTTACACGCTCAAACTCATAAGTCCTCGTGTTTCCAGCGTTCTGATTGATGACGGGAGACTTCGCGTCATATGTATTGAACAAGAACTCTTCGAGCGTCATCTGATGGTACATAGGAGATTGCATTACAGTGATATAAACCAACTCTTACACCTCTTTTCTGTCAATAAATTATATCTGTAACCTACATGTGGGAAGCCGGATCTGCATAGATGAGGGCCTGATCTGCAGAGTCATCTGTGATGTCCTTCTTTTATCCTGATGTTGATACAAAGTCCTTCTTCTGCTTGGTTGGGGCTCCAGGAAGTGTGGATTTCTTGCCAGCTTTATGATGGAATTTTATGTGAAGGGCTATTTTCATTGGACTTTGTCGTCGGTGATGGGTGGCTTTTGGCCATGGCTTCCGCGGAATCCTGCGTGCGCATCTCCTCGGGTGCCATTTCATTCCCGACAAATTGTTACTTTGGCAATCTGCGCAAAGCTCCTCTCATTCGAGAAGAAAATCCGTTACAGATATCGGCGTATTGAAGGTTACGCCAGACCTAAGAATTCTCTGATTTCTTCGTTGGTAACGCTTCTCATAGGGACAAAATCAAAAGGAAGAAGCTCATAAATTCCTGGTTCAACCTCTTCAACTTTTGCGTCAAGTTTGATCCTGCATACAGGTCGGATTCCACATCCTTGTGCTGGCGAGCTGTGGTAAATGCACCCCGTTCTATCAACGATGTTCATACATTCAGACCAGTGTTCATTTCTATCTGCAAGGAGATATGGCGCATATTGGGCTGTACTGTCAATACCGGTTACTCTTTGCTTCTGATTCACCATATCCAGGCTTGGATGAGCACGGACAGCACCTTTCTTAAATAGATTGAATTTGGTCTGTCCAAAGATCTCTGTTGAAAGGGGCAAACGGAACTGCGAGCAGACCTCTATGCCATTTATTTCTACAGTTTGACGCCAGACAGAGGCGAGTTCGTAATCCTCAAAATGGCGCAGGAATCCGTAGTGTGCCGAATAGGTTGTGCCATATCCATTGACATCTCTGTAATCAGAAGTTGGGGCGTTATCCTCTTCATGAGTTGGACTGTACCACTCATCATCGTTACTGTTCAGAAATGTATGTATGTTGGATAGATGGTACAGCGGATTCCCACCATTCATGTAGCTTGTTCCGTTTTCACGAAACTGACGCTCTCTTGCGTCAGCGCATAAATAGTCTAAAGCAAATGACGCAATAAAATCTCCGTTTGGCGTTGCTTTTGTCCATGCAATAGGCACAGGTTCCGCATCTTTGTTTGCGCTATACTTACCAAGCAGCAGTTTTGTCCCCTGCCGCATACTTTTTACAGTCGGTTGCGTAACAGCCACCTCCTTCCGTTGCTCGCTTTATCGGTCAAAACGCATCCAACATGAACTTATAGGAATCTGCCAAAACCAGCTTCTTGATTCCTTTTTCATTCCAGAAGTTCATGAAGTTCGCCACGCCAAGGGCACAGATTACCCAAACCGTAGGGGCCACAGAGAGGGTGACATTACAAGCAGACACAGGAGTTTCCTCCTTCGCCTCATCATGTGAAAAGTTCATGGACGCCAGGAAGTCTTTTTTCATCTTGTAATCAGACCAATCAGCAGCGTAATGCTGAGCGTCTTCAAGGCGCGTTCTGAAATCGAACATAGCTTTGATATATGGGTTGTCGATGTGTTTCTCAACAATCTGCTTACGAAGCTCGATGTTGTCAACACACAGGAATACATACCCAGACATCTTCTGCCCGTCCCATCCTTTATCCTGAAACTTAATTTCATCCATGATGTCAGGATTGATTTCGGCCAGAATGTTCGCCAACGCAGTTACCTTGGGTACTCCGACATCCTGCTGTCTGAACATCTGGTTGGCCAGATTCTTCGGCTCAACCACATCAAAATCCCACAGGGTCATCTTAGTTACGCCAGCTCTGGCAAGGAGAACAGCGACCGTTGAACCGACAGAACCGCATCCAACAATGTGGATGCGGTCGTCATTCTTTTCAGGCTGAAAAAAGTCATAGCACTTGGAAAGATCCATCTCTCATACCTCCATCATCTGATATATGGATACCCGTAACCGTAGCAGTCATCCTGGTCTTCAGGCCACATAGACTCCTGCCCGTTATCACAGGCATTTGCAGCAGCTACGCCCTTCCATCCTGCTCCGATTTGAGTCTTAGGCTTGTCTTTTTTGTCTCCGCTTTTGCTTCCGCTGGCCGGTGTGACAGGAGTCGTACCACCGACATTAGAAAGCGGATTGTATGGCTTACCGGTTTGCTGTTGATAGTTATATCCGCCGCTCGCAGGCGACTGATATCGATACACCTTATCCTTCACCATATCCTTGGCGTCCTTGATGAACTCATCGAATCCGACAGACGCATCGTAGATCTTAACCTCGATGTCACCATCCTCGAAGAGAGTGTTTTTCTGAAGGTCATAAATCTTGATGTTTCTCTTGAAGGACTTGTTGTAGATCATGAAGATATAGAAATCTTCGTCGCCGAGCTGTGCCAGAATCTCCTCCTGGTGATTCAGGTCTACGCCAGATGGATTGGGTGCCATATTCACATGAGAATGACCCTGCATATGAATGTTGTAGAACCGATCATCTCCATCATTCTCCATCAACCAGGTCGCATATTTCTCGGTATCCATCTCAACAGTAGAACCCGTGACTTCTTGCGGATATACCATAATATCGGAGATGATATACGCATCGTTTTCCTGATCGTCAAGCCGATGAGCAACGCCATGCCATGCTACCTCTTTGCTGAACTCATTGAGCAGCATAACCATCTTCACCCATGCTTCTGCGGTGAAATACAGCGTCGCCTTTTTCTTTTCGGCAACAAATGTTTTGGTAAAGGAAATCTTCCCATCAGCAAGTTTAGCGTTCTTCAAAGACTCTTCAAAGTCTTTTCGGCACTCCTCGATATACTCGGGAGTCATGCGAATGATCTTACTCATTTGTCGCTTCCTCCTGTTCTTTCTGCTCATTTGCTGCCTCCTGCTCCTCAAGCCATTTGATGGCTGCGGCGGGTCTCACATATGTTCCATCTGGAAGTCTAATAATAGACCGATTGTTTGCATACAAACTGGACATAAATCTACCCATTACAGTAGAATCACCCCAGTTTAAGCTCTTGCAAGACGCAACACATTGTTCTAACGCGCCGATGTAATTGTTATTCTTGAGCAGCTGATTGATTGTGCGTTCATATCCGCCCATACAGCTGAACTGATCGATGTGTGTATTTGGCATATAGTGACTGTACTCAGCCGGGAACTCATGTCCAGTTAGAGCCGAAACATTCCCGTTCAAATTAAATCTATATGCTGCGCAGAACTTGATGTGAAGAATCTCATCAAGGAAGATAGCTTTAATCAACTTCCCCATCTGCGCAGGCGTAATAGACCCAGAGTTGCGAGCGCTTGTATATACAAAGCTGGTGGTGTTGTTTAGAATTCTTTCAATCATCTCCTGGTCATAATAGGATAGATCGTCTGCAACACAGAAGACCATCTCAGCATTTGTTACATACTCCAAATACAGGCGGTCATTGCACATAAAGTATTCCATAATTTCAGAATCTTCACTTCCCTGTGCAATCTTGGCCTCAAGGCCGAGTAGTTTAACACAGCAAGAATTTCTGTCAATATACTGCGCGCCGATGGCGTCGTTGAGTCGCTTAATTTCTGCATCAATCCGCTCGATTTTTGCACGAACATTGTCGCACTCAATCTTTTCAAACCGTGTTTCGAATCCTGCAAGCATTTGTCGGATACGAGCTGTTCTGAAATCATATTGCTCTGCGAGCTTGTTGATACAGTTTTCGTACTTATCTGCAGTCTTCTCTTTGAGAGACTCAATGAGCCTCATTTCATCCTCAGAAATACCAGCCTCTTTATTGAAGAACCAGGGCAACGCAGGAAGAATTGCTAACTGCAAGAAGTGCATCTTACGCACATCCATGCTTTCAACGAAGAATACCACACTCTTTTTCTCTGGATTTGCATAGCAGATCACAGGAAAAGATTTCTTAAAGAAAGCAGTCATCTGATCGAGCCGATAATATCCGCTGTATGCAGATGTAAATCCTTTCTCGATTGCTGCCATATTGGCAAGGTTGCTTTCTTCTGTGGAACGGAAATTATGTACGATAAACATACCGTCTGAATCCAAATACAGACTACGGCAAATTGCCCGCACAACATCATTCAGAGGAATTCCGTTAATCTGTTCTGCGCGGAAGTTGGAGCTGGTGAACTGTAAAAGAATGCGATCCTCGGCTCCCATACGAGGTGCTAACAGAGCTCTCAGGGTTGCAAGAAATGACCAGTCTGACATATACGAGTCGCCGGTGATGTTCTGAAAATAGCCATTGGCAACATCAGAAGTAAACGGCGTTTGAGAAATCGTCGTCTTAAACATTTAGACACCTCACTTATTTTTAGTCTGGTGGGGGATATCGGACTCGAACCGATACGGTCTACTGACCAGCAGGACTTAAGCCTGCTGTGTCTACCATTCCACCAATCCCCCATATAAAAAAGGGTCGCCCGTATGGGCGACCCTTTATAATCGTGCCTTATTAGGCGGCGTTGTCGGCCTTAACCACATTCAGCAGGAAGCACTTCTCGGTAATGCCGAAAGAGGCGAAGGTCTTATCCAGATCGCCGGGCTGCAGAGAAGAGCCATCCAGGTGCATCACGCCACGGGTATAATCGATGCCATTTGCCTCCAGGGTGGAGCGCAGGGTGCTGTTCTCATCGACGATAACGGACTCACGCTTGACATTGTTGCCGACAGTAACCTTAATCATACTTGAAATCTCCTTTAATTCATATATTTGTTGTTTTTGGATGATCTTAATTTAGGTTGGGGCGGGTATTGTCCCGCCCCATACCGGTGCCCTTACTGAGCGACGGTGATGTTCTCCATCACGGCTTCCTTCTCAGCGGTCACATCTGCCAGAGCCTCGGCGAACTGAGCCTCAACCTTGTTCAGGTTCAGAATGGCGACACCAACAGCGTCAGCCACATACTGCTTGGCGTCGGCGACACCACGGGGAAGAGTCATGGTGATAGTGGCCAGCTTCTCCTCGTCATGGGTGGTGCTGCCAAAGCTGGCACCGTACATGGAGATAGCGCCCTCGCCGGTGGTGGAACCGACCTTGAAGACCTCTTCCTTCTTGCCGTTCTCGCCGGTCTCATACAGGCACAGAGCCTTGGGGCGATACTTCTCCAGCAGCTTGATGTCCTCCAGCTTCTGAGTGGAAGTGATGACGACAGCGTCTCCTGCGATAGTGATCTTTGCCATAGTTATGTACTCCTTTTTTATTCTAAATGTACCCGTTAGTTTGCCTTTTGGGCTATCCACCCACACCACGCGGAGGTCGGGCCATGTGGGCAAAAGAAAACCCACCGTTTTCTCGGTGGGTTTATCTTCATTCTATGGTTTAATTTTTGGCACCACTTTCGTGGTGCCGAACTTCTATGATTTATAGATTAGAAACAGAAAGCCGGGGCGAGCCCACAGGAATACCACGCGCCGCTAATGCTCGCGCTGCCGCTGGTGCCCACAAAGCAGAAGGTGCCGCTGCCGTAGCAATAAGGGGAACGCAACATGGTATATTCATTGGCTCCATTACGCTTTTTGCCCCAAGGCACATCTTCCTGTCGATAGTATTCATACCAACTACCCTCGCCAGGTGCTGAATAGATGTTTCTTCCGTATGTTTCTTTCTCTGACTTGAGCCAGAATTTGTCTTCCGTTTCAATAATATTATTGCTTCCGTCGTATGTGTTGGCTGTCAGCTTAATGACTGGTTCGGCGACAGCAATTACCTCATCTGGCATGAGCTGATATACGCGACCATTTCTGTCGTTCATTTCTCTTCGAATCTTGGTTGCAGCCCAAGAGCCTTCGTTTGTATCTCTATCATTCCACGGATAACGATCTGGCAAACAGTCAACAAGCTCCCATGTAAAAGGCATAACCAAGCCACTTGCCTTTTTGTCATGATTAAAGCCAATAATGCGAAATTGAATTGGATGACCATTTTTCAGCACATCATTCTTATAGTCTCCAACATCAAAAACGAGCGGCCCCATCTCTCCATATCCTTTGAGTGAGTGCCACGAGTAATCGTCCAAACATCTTGGCATGACACAACCCCCTTATCTGCGACTGACTACCGATGCACCACCGTTGTCCTCGTCGTCAACATCCAAGTATGGATATTCAACAAAGTTATCGCATCCATCCTCGTCTGCCACCCATGTTGGGCGATAAACAGAAATCAGATGTTCTTCGGCAAGAACCCTGCAGAAAGAGTCAAGTACACTTTCAATAATATCTTCCCCGTACAGTTCCATCATCTGTTTCTGATTCTTGCAATTCAGCAGTACTTCCAGAAAGTCCTGCATAGCAAAACTCAATTCATCTTCACGCTCATAGATAGCGTCTTCGCAATTCTGGAGCTCTTCTTCCGGCGATAACTCCAGATCTTCATCGCTTTGGTCGGCATCATCAAAGCTATACTTTGGACTGCTGATTACTACCGGGAACAGATACTTGAGATAGATCTGCTTCGCTGTGGCTTCGCAATCCTTTTCAGACACCGCCGGTTCCTCATACAACTTCTTGTCTTCTTTATAAACAGACAGGAGGGGGCGGTCATTCTCTTCCGTCAAATATACAGAATGCTCTGTTTCCTCGTTTTCGGCAATCGCTACCATTTCCTGTGCCAAGCGAGCTTTGTTTTCTTCGAAAAAAGGCCACACCTGCGTTGGCTTCAGATGAATATTAACGCCCATATCGGCTACCTCCTTAATTATTTAATGGTCTGAGTGGGGGGATTCGAACCCCCGACCTCGTGGGCCCAGGCCACGCGCCCTACCAGCTGGGCTACACCCGGATAGAGACCAGCTTTTTGATCCAACCCAATATATACATGGAAAGGAGACATTGTAATGCGATGGGTGGGTGATTTGGGTACTGGTCATGAGGATTCTCAAACAAAGTGAGGGGAATCCCACTTGCGTGGGTGGAGTGACATACCGGATTCGAACCGGCACCCCCGGCTTGGAAGGCCGGTATGCTGACCGTTAAACACCAATGTCACAAATTTATGGCGGCCTTAAGGTCGGCCAACCGCACATTTGGTTACGGGACTGCGCAAGTTCATCCATGATCTCATGGTTGCGTTCATTAACTCTGCAGCGTTGATAAACACTCACATTTCACCCTGAATGAACCTTTGGCCACACATTCCCTCTGACCCAACCACATTTGCTGCAAACGGCACTGGCGGAGCAGACAGGACTCGAACCTGCACACCCTTATGGGTTACTGGCGGTTTAGCAAACCGCTGCCTTACCAAATTAGGCTTACTGCTCCATATTGGTCGGCTTCTCGCTTAAATTATCACATCGTCTACTTGCGAGTAAAGGTCGCTTTCGCAAGCCATCATCCATGGCTAATGGCTCCGCAGTTTTCAGCGAGCATTGTTATTCTTCGTGGGGTAAGCCGATAATCGCCCACATCAGTTAGGAGCTACCTAACAACTGGCGGAGGTGGTGGGATTTGAACCCACGGACGACTCGCGCCGCCAGCAGTTTTCAAGACTGCCGCCTTAAGCCACTCGGCCACGCCTCCATATAGCCACTATGAAAACAGAAACGCTTTAAGCTCATCTGTATCAACTCCCTCAAAATCTTTGAACCGATTTTCTCCTCCGCAAAATACAATGAAATCGTTAACAGAGCACATGAACATATTTTTATCTGGCATCAATTCAGGATAATCGTCCTCAAACTCTTCCCTGTAATAACTTTCATTGCACCAACAGATATTTTTTCGTTCAGTTTCAATATCGAAACAGGTGTTCGTATCTCTGCTCCATATTTCTCTGATCGTCTTATCGGTTATTTCCTGATCCCCTTCGAGTCTGAACTCATACTCATCAAGAAAATGCAATAAGATTTCCGCTTCCTCAAGAGAGTCAGGGCGTATGACCGCCGTTCTTGGGAAACTAATAGGCATAATTACACCCACCCCCTATATCAAAAACTCTATCTCCAGTTCGTTGCAATATGTCCATCTGGATGGATTATGATATTTGAATATCCATCTCCGTAATCATTTTGACGCTGCTGCCACATATCGCCGAGTGTTACACGGGCATGTTTTCCCGCATAATCAAAAGTGGCATATACAAAGAAGTCTCCAATCCTAAATGTACGAACACTGATCTCATCATCTCGCTGCAAGTCATTCCATACATCAACCGGATACTCTCTTTTATCCATCCCGCTTAGAAAGCGAAAAGAAAAACTACTTGCATCCATCTGCATGTAGTCTTTAATAAATGAAACTGTCGGATTATCAACAACAGTCTGAACAGTACATCCTGGGAAATTGGATGGGTCTTCGCTGACGAAATCGTTGCGAGACAAATTGATGTGAGCTATGCCGTTCAAATCATGGTTAAACCCAGTTGTATTGATAGAGCAAAAGATGTTGTTGCCATTCCTTTTATATGTCTCAACCAAATTAGCGATATGTTTCGGATACAAGCCAGGCTCACCACCAGTAATGGAGAGCCGCGCATTTGGATGCTCAGCCAAAACAGACTTGAGTGATGTAATTTGAGCTTGGAAATCATTGTCCCCCGTCATTGGGTTCTGTCTTTCCAGGCAAAATGGACAGTTAAACGGGCATTCCTGCGTTGTAATCAGTTGTACATTGATACGATAATACAGAGGGCGACCAAGAGAAGTTTTCGCAGTCCTGTTATGCAAACGATATTGCAGATCTTCTCTCATTTCTGACCTTATATCGTCGTATGAGCGAATGTACGGGATGCGGCTCATTTTACTACTCATTTTATCGCCCCACTTTCTGCTTTTCATATGTATTGGATTGCCTGTATAAGCCTATTTTTGTAGGCGTCATCACACTCGCCGGACTCTATCTGCTGAACGATAAGCTGTCTGACCCGCTCTCGCTTTTGTTTTCTTTCGGCCTCTTCTCGGTCGAAGGCGCACTTTTTTAAGACTTCTTCTTTGTGGAAGTTGGGACAATAATGAACCTCATAACCACAAGCAAACTCTCTATATTCCCAATTACCTCCGTGTGCATGACGACGGATCTGGTGGGTATCATGGTCAATTTCGACAGACTCAGATACAATAGTACTACAGCCACATACAGGGCATGATGTTGTTTTTATGAAGTCAATATCAACCATATCAATCCACTCCTGTATAACTCTTATATTGTTATGGGCCACAGGCACTTCCCCTGTGGAAACAAGGCCCCGATACGACTGCGCAATCGTTTCAGGTAAACGCACGGACTTTTATCCTCTTCCGTTACTCTTAATCACACGCTACCTTATTTTGCATTGCTCTCCTAACTGATTTTTTATACCGAGTAGCTATCTCGATACGCACAGCCAGCTAAACTGTGACGCCGTTCTTTTTGGTCGCCACCATCAAGGACTCGAACCTTGAACCTCCGGCCTTCCCCGGCCAGCGTGCTTACCACTTACACCATAGTGACTAAGGCATCAGAAACTTGAGTAATGGGCTTTATCTTTGCCAACCCATAAAAGTCTTGTTTTACCTCAAATCATAAAATTCTTTACAGGTCATCTCTTCCCCTGTCTCAGAACTCTCGATTTTAATATCCCTTTCTTCACTCCCAAAGAGGCCAGAAAATGTGATGATAGCCATTAGTACACCGTCTCTGGAATTACATTTCATGAGTATCTTCTGCTTGTAATCCCTAACAATGAACATATCTGACACCCCCACTCGTGTGAAGTTAGACGAGCCCAAACATCCGTTTGAACTCGTCCTCATCAACCTCGTATTGAACATTCGCGGTCTTTATAACCTCGATTTGATCCTCTGTAACATTCCAGCCATGCTCTTCTCTTGCACGCCCGTCGCAATCATGTCCGCCAACATCTTCATCCCAATCGACGAAGATGATATGTTCGTCAATGTATACAACCATACCGGTACTTCCAATAACGATAGCGTCGTTATTGTCGGGGCTGTCTACAACGCTACGAACCCGATCGCCAATTTCAAACATATGAACACCACCTTTAACGGGGTTGCTGGTTTACCAACCTCCACCAGCAGGATGCACTTAATGTTCTGTGTACTGTCACTGTACTTCGGGCGACCAAACCTTTTCAGAACACTACCCCCGCGCTGAGCAGCATTTCTCAGCTAACCCATCCATTTTCGGTTTAATGGTAACCCTTAATCGCTGATGGGCTGTCAGCTATCCCGCACCTTTCCCCGAATAGTGGGGCGGTTACAGAACTCCCACCACGGCAATCCCGTGGGGCTGGTGTCGGAGGTGGGACTTGAACCCACAAAACTCGGTACTTGAAGCCGATATGTATGCCAATTCCATCACTCCGACATATTGGTGGAGATAACCGGACTCGAACCGGCGACCTCCTGCTTGCAAGGCAGGCGCTCTCCCAACTGAGCTATATCCCCATAAAAACAGGCAGTGATTTAATTGCACCACCTTACTTTGTGCTGTGCTTGTCGTAGTCGTCCCCAAAAATCAGGTCGTCCACATCCCTGCCATCGTAGTCAAATCTAAACAATATATCACCTCTTTAGCCATATACGATTCTCGGCGTAAAACCACATGTCAACTCTGCCGAATGACGCTCCCCACACTCATGCCTTCCAGACTTCGGATTGTCAGAACAAGCCTCAACTCCGATATTGAGGAACGAGCGTCGTTCCCTGTGGTAGAGATGGCTGGACTCGAACCAGCGATGAGGCAGGATACTTGGTTAGTTGGCTCGTGTTGCCTCTTTTAATGTTCTAACTCATCCAAGCATTGCCCACCTGCGTTACCTCTTCGCCACATCTCCATGTATTACCGGCTTTCACGGTGTACCCAATGGTGGACACGCTTGATTTCCACAATAGAAAGCGGCGTAGAACCCTTCACTATGCCGCAATGACGGCCCTACTTTCCAGTTGAGTTGCCCTCTGAACTGCCCGTCGTTCCCAACCGCCGCCGCAAGACTACTCAACGCCTGGGCACTATCAGTTGGCCCGCGTTGCCTCTTTTTCCTAACCACTCAACGGCTGTCCACTCCTCGTCAGCGGCGGCGGTAAAAATTTTTTGTCAACTATTCTGTTCAATCAATCAATACACCAATACATCGGTGTTTTGGGCTGGTCTCTGGTTCTATTCATGGCAGGACACCTCGTTAGAAAATCTTTAGACGAAATTTTAGACTTTGAACCAGAATTTATCTGGGTCGGTCTCGTGCTTTTGCCATAGTAGAGCCTCCCAACTACATCCTATTTGCGGCTATGCCGCACATTGATATATAAATCAAACTCGCTACCGACCAGCCAGGTGGTACTCCCAGCGGCCACATATGCACCCGACAAACCATCGTCCCTGGATTTTGTAAAGCCTTGCTGTTTACGCTTTAAGCCTTGAGCTTTATTCAAATGAAAAACTTTGAACAGTGAGCGTTGGGCTTTTAGTTTTGAGCATTGAGCTTTACAGTTCATCTTCTTTTTTTATATTTTTTGTAAACCTCAATTACAAAACATAGTAACGGATTTCAAGTCCGTTTCAGCTTATCAGGCTGACGCTGGATTCTTTCATTATTTCACATCAATGTATCCAGCAAAACATCGAAGGCATATGATTCAGGGTTTTCGGTCGGCAGCGAGGTTGATAACTGCTTAATACTCGATGGAGATCTCCGTCAGAGCATTGGACACAGACAAAGCAGAGTCGATGTCTACCATGAAGCTGCTGATCTCCTTGTCCAGCCGATCCATTTCGGCTTTGATTCCGATAGGATCAACGATTTCGTAGGTCTGCGCCGCGATGAAGTCGGCACGAACTTTCTTGATCTCATCGGAAGCATTCTTCATGTCGGTGCTGCCATACAGTGACTTGACATACTCATCTGCACGCATTTCCAGCATCTCGCCATTGTTCTCGTCTGCCTCCCGACGAGCTCGTGTGTTGTCGTATTCCAGGCGCTTGAGAAGATCCTGCATCATCTTGATGCCATGGTTCTTCATCTCGATTGCCTCGGCAACCGTGTACTCTTTGCCGCCGACCTGAACCTTGGTTACGGCGTTGGACATGACAACGGAACGCTTGATAGCGTCACGCCGCTTAATGAGGTCGGTAGTGCGCTGATATGCAGACTTGATCTCATCGCAATACGCAGCCACACTCATGCCGCTTACCTTGGTATTGGAGTGCTTATTGGCGAAGACATAGGAAGTACCATTGATGCACTTCTTGATGCGATCATCCAGAGTCTTCAGCTCACACAGAGCCTTATGGACGGTCATTTTCTCACTGGTCATAAACAAAACTCCTTATAAACTTTAATTTGTAGCAGATTAAAACCCTCAGCAACAATCTGCCTGACGCCCCAATACACTTCAAACTGTCTTGAAATCGCGTCGTTTCCCTATGCGGCGTTACACGCCAGACACTCGATCCTTAAGGTTTTTTCCAGCCTTAAAGCTGGGTGTGCGTTTAGGCTTAATCATAACCACTTCGTTAGTTTTCGGGTTACGACCAGTGCGGCCTGCACGCTCTTTTACCTCAAATGTTCCAAACCCGACAAGCTGGATGTTCTCACCAGATGCCAGGGTATCAGTGATGGTTTTGAGCGTAGCGTCCAACACCTTTTCTGCTTCGCGCTTGGAGACACCGGCATTTTCCGCAATGCCAGAAACAAGTTCCGCTTTGTTCAAGGTGTATCTTCACCATCCTTTTTAAGTTGTACTTCTGTATCACAATACTCACATGGATAGGTTTCTGAGTTCCCGTCTGAATCAAACTCAAAATCTCCACTGAATAAAATGATTGATCCACATTTTGGGCAAATCCCAACTACATTTGCTTTGGCAATCATGCTACATCGATGGACTCTTTCAGCTCGGCGTGAGCCTCCTGCATATTGTCAGCAGAAAACTGGAATTCGCCATCCAGAAACACTTCCACATGGCCACGAACCAAGCGGAACTCATAATTTTCCATCGTTACCTCCTTACTTGATGCACAAAGTCTTGTTTAAGATGCGACCACTACTTGTGTACTGATAGCAATGGTAAAACAGAAGATTGCCATACTGCAGATATTCAATTTCATCGTCGATATAAAACCTGGGTCGCTCAATGAATTTGTCTGCAATGCACTTAAGCTGTACAATTTTCTTTTTCTTTCCTCTGTTCGCATAAACTCTCTGAGGCATAGGAAGATCCCATTTCTTTAGGTAATCCGTTATAGTTGACTGAACAGGGTTTGCGCTGTTAATGAAAATAGAAAACCCCTCTTCGCTTAACCAGCGATAGAGGGGATGAAACTTCTTGTTGGTAATTGTTCTGTCAAAGTCGACGACAACAATCGGGTCAGATTTCTTATACATACGGAGCAAATCAATCATACTATCTTTATCCGCTTTAACAATGCCATCAGCATCATCAAAGCGAAACTCGCGGGTGATTTTGTAAATACCTCGGAGCTGGTTGGTAAGGAAAGTTATGTATGACATAAGCCCCTTGAACTGCATTATATTGAAGTACTCATCTAACTCTTCATCGGTAAAAATCCGATACACAAACAGGCTCTTCATCAAATGTTTAAGACGGATAGTTTCGCGTCTGGTGAGTAGTGTTTTAGATAGTCCATGTTTGTTACACAACTCAGATGGCATTCCGGTCAGATAATTCTCTGCAATATTCAGACGATCACGACCTTTCGAGTAAACAAAGCATAGATACCGATCGGTAGCGCCAAAAGAACCACAGTGCAATCTCGATCTTCAAAATTGGTTCCAGTTCTTGCAAGCAAAATGGTGGCAATACATAACAGTATGACGATAACTCCGTAAAAGCGTTGCTCTAAAATTTTCCGCTTATACTGCGATCTTGTCATGAGCAAACACTCCTTTTGTTTTAGTGGTGCGCCAAGTGGGGCTCGAACCCGCGACCCCCGCCTTAAAAGGGCGGTGCTCTACCAACTGAGCTATTGGCGCATGGGAAGAGGTTTAACCTCAATAGGAACCGGTCATGACTCCGGCACTATTTTCAATCTCCAACCTCCCAAAGGATGCACTTTTGTATGCGTTTTACCGCTACCCACGCAGAAGCAGCATTTCTTCCGCTTGACCACATTAAGCATCAGGCCCCTACCCCAACACTTTCGCAGTTGGCTGCGCCCCATATTAGCTTTCAGATTTTGGATGCCTCCTCACTTACCTTCACTCGTATGGGGTCTAAGCGTTAGCGGCTGTCAAAGTAAAGCAACCGCCCACGGAATCGTACCGTGCCCTCACAGTACCTAAACTGCGATTCGAACCTCGCTTGCTTTGGTATAGAAAAAGCCGCCAACAGTCGGGAAGTCAAAACTGTGGCGGCTTAATCTCGCAATATTTAATTACTTGATTGGAGTTAACAGGCCATGAAAGGTAAATGTCAGCCTGACTTTGTTCGCCTCAAGCGGATAAATCTCCGTGTTTGTTGCAAACTCTGCTGCCCTTGAAAACCCTTCAATGTCAACAATATCGAGAGACACACCCTCAACCCGAACAACTCCAACGCTTGGAGTAAATTCGTGTTGCTTGCACTCGACCTTGGCATTGCACTTGGTATCACGCAGAACCTTTTTAATCATGGCACAAGAGAAGCGTAACTGCTGAACTCGTGGATAATTCAGGATAGAGACTTCGTTTCTGGGCAGGTTATTCAAATACTCAATCAGAGCATCGACTTCAGCAAAGTCCTCTTTTTCAAATCCCTCAGACTCAAAGTCTTTCTTAAATTCCTCCAACTTTTCACCTCCCTTGATATTGGAAACCTGGTTCATCACGACTGTACAAAACCTCAATAATTATAGTTGGACTTTGTCCGTATGTCAATTTGCAGATTTTACAGTACATTATGACCAGAGCCACTCTGCGTTTACACGGGCTTGTGACCGTTTATCAAAAATAAGATAAGCCGCATTAACTTGGTGACCCGTATGGGAGTCGAACCCATGCCTCCGGCTTGAAGGGCCGGCGTCTTAACCGCTTGACTAACGGGCCATGTGCCACTCACACCAGAGCGGCTACAAAACAAGCTGTCAACAGACAGCCGATAGAAAACGGGAGCGAAAACCGAACCAGACCACTGATACGGGCGCTGCGACGCTTTGCCTTACGGGCACGACGACGCTCACATTTGGCGCTATACTCCATAGCCTTGATCTCATTTTCAGACATTTCAAAATCCCCCTTACTTTTTTTGAATAACTACACCCTGAACCTGCGCAACGGTATCAAAGGCTGCAATCGTCATATGATGAGTTACTGCGATAGCACATCTGTCACAGTTGATCCGCATTCCACGCTCACAGCAACATCGACAAGAGTATGCAAAACTTCTTTCTGCGTCACGCTTATTGGTTGCCTCATTTTGAAATGAAACCCCAACCTGCTCAAACTTAGTCACGATTGCACCCTCTTTCAAACCTTTTACTCTAAATAACTGTTTACGCTGCCATCAGAACTTATCGCCAATACTGCGGCTGCCTTTCTGTGTTCGCGATACACAGATGCCATTCTGATAGCAGCGGAGAAGTTTTTGGGCGGGATTTCTCAAACCCAACCTCGTATGTACGGCATACCCAAAACACATCACTCCAAAAGCTATCTCTGCTCTGCGTTTACACGGGCTTGCAACCGTTCACCCTGGCCACTGGTGAGCCGCATTAGAGATGGTTGGATAGCCACAGATTGCGACTTTATCTTCCCGCATGGAGGCACTTTCCGTTAGCGTCCAACCACTCGCTTGGTACTTCAATTTATAACCCCATACGGTGTAGCCGGTTCATCCCTCACCGGCAGTCCCTCTTGTCGCAAGGTTGCCTTGTCCGCACCATGTTCAGATCCTCTGCGCATCAAGAATCGTCCTATGAGGCTTTCAAGGATTAGCGAACCCCGAAGGTTCAAGAGTGTGGGCGAAGTGGGCTGGCGTCATAACCGGCGCTCAGCCACTTTAGCAAACTCCGCCGACCGCCGTTATAGGCGGTTTCGTCTTAATTTTCAAAGACTCATCAGGGCGGTTATGGTGTTCCGCTTAGTAGCGGAAGAAATCCCGTATCATACCGAAAATTGTTTTGACTTCCCACGGTTTGGCAATCTCACCGGTGTAGTTGCTCATCACCCAACAGCTACCGTTGTCAAGGCAGACGATACTCAAACTTTTGCTCATAGAAAACCTCCGACCGATTTCGGTCACCACTCAATGCGGATATTCTTTCCGTCATCGCTCATGGTCGAAAACCCGTTTTCCTCAAGGATTTCTCGGATTTTGGCACCAATAGCAGGAACCTCAACCCGAACAGTGTGAAAACGATGGCCCATCTTGGCCTCACATGAGATGGCATTCTCAATAGAGGAAATCTTGGATTCTGCGGCAGCAACTACCTCTGCCCGTTTCTGCTCTTCATATTCTGAAACAGCAGCTCTTGCCGACTTAGCGTTGAAATTCATAACCATCGCAAAACCTCCATTCAGAGAAACTATGATTTATCGCTCAATGAAACCGCCGAGTTTTCACTCGGCGGCTCGATCAACGATAATCAGAAACTCATTGCCTCTACAACACTGGTTACAATGGTGCGGCCATTCAGCGCTTCTCGCGCTAATACCCACGCCTCTTCGATACCAGTGGCGTTCACAAAGCAGGTAGGCAGGTTGGGGTTAAACCCATAACCGAAAACCGCATACCGTTTCATGGCATCAGGCGTCTTTCTTGCTCTTGAAATCCACCTCATAGGTGGCGCCGGGAGTGACGATGCGATGACAGACCTCAGCCAGATAGTTGCGGAAATACCGGTGATTGGCGCAGGTCACGGTCAGAGCCTTGCGGTTCTTCTTGGAATAGACGGACATCAGATAGTTGACATCATGGGAAGTTGCCTTATACTCACCTCCCAGCATGGCCGTGATGACGGTCTGCAAGGTCTTGAGCAGGTTGGTCTTGCTGGTGGGATTCTTGCCCATGTCAAACTCGCGGGCAATCTCGCTCATAGCATAGCTGTCATTGACAGCCTTGGGGTCAACGCCCAGGTCAACGCACTTCTGCGCCGTCAGCAGGAAGTTCATCTTCATGGCGATATGTACCCAATTCTTGTCTGCGCCGATACCGCCACAATACTTGTCCAGCTTGAGCAGGTCAATCTGGCGCTCCTTATCGACAATAGAGCGGACAGGAACCTTGTCATCGCCCTTCTTCTCATCCTTGACACCGATGGTGACAAAGGACAGGGTCTTGACGGCGGTAAGCATGGGGTCATCGGAGTTCTTGCAGTCCTCAAAGCACATATCGCGGACGGTAGCGGTGTACTCATTGATCTTCTCGGTGGCAGCGTTGTCAGCCTTGGTGGCGTCCTCATATTTGCCATTCTGGATAGCCTCGTTGTAGTCCTTGATAAGGGCTTCGGCTTCAGACCGCAACTGTGCCAGTTTGGCGGTGTTTTCTTCTCTGGTCATAATGAAATGCCCCTTTCTTTAGATTGTTAAGTGATGGTTTATCACTCAAAAAAGCCGCCGAAGCGCAATACCTCGGCGGCTCTATCAATGATAAACCAGCCACCATGCCGGCGGCTCCGCACTCAGGCCATAGGGACAAAATCGCCCTACTGCTCCTGTCACGGTATTCATGCCGGACACATCATTTCTAATGCCCATGATGGTCTGGTGAGCTTTCTTCAATCCGCAATACTTAATCAAATTTCGCTTTCATATCTATATGCCATCGGTTTCGGCTCCTCGGAGCGCAACACCCTTGGGTGGAAACCTTTAGCGATACTACTAACGATCCTTGACCTTTCTCGCTTACCCATCAGTTATGCAAGCCGCACTTAGGTTCATAGGGACAAACCTCCGGGGATTTTCACTATCTCGTACCCACGGCCTAACTCCGTGGCACCGGCGACGGCTGAATATATCAGCTATACTGTGATTTTTCGTCCCTCAGTCGGACGGCAAAGGCGGCTTGCCCTTGCACCCTCTACCGCAAAGGGGGGTCACCCTTGCCCGGTGTGGGGCGGCGGTGTACCCTGTGCGGCGGTGTGGAGCGGGGGCGGCTTGCCCTTGCACCCTCTACCGCAAAGGGGGGTCACC
>ENA-ORTD01000573-ORTD01000573.1-human-gut-metagenome-genome-assembly--contig:-NODE-573-length-32307-cov-3.299268_pt1 | contig 32307 bp, 45 predicted proteins | sample MGYA00241907_ERZ509178 | MGnify/ENA primary metagenome ERZ509178 (study PRJEB26280, sample SAMEA2338793) | human gut metagenome | biome: human gut; feature: human-associated habitat; material: faeces...
TACCTACCCCCAGTTGAACTGGGGGTTTTGTCACACCTATTCGGCGTACAAAAAAGGCAGGACAAAGAGGAATAATCCTCTTTGTCCTGCTTCTACTTTAGTAACCCTTTTATAAAACTATATAATTGAATTAATAAATCCTCTCGCTCTATACTTTGCAATATTTCCATAATAGCTTTCCTGTATTCTTCTTCCATAGTACACCCCCAAAATAAGAACATATGTTCGTGTTTTTTCTCAATATATCATTTTTTCTTATGCTTTTCCATGTACGTTTTCACCAATTATGAAGCATCATTTTTGTTTGTTCTTCCGGTTTTCCCCTTTTTCCACTTATCCACATCACATTCCTCTGCCCTTATGCTATACTCAAACAAAAAGGGAGGAATCAACATGAAAAAAAGAATTTTTGCTATTGCACTTGCTTTATCAATGTCACTCGGAACAGTTTCAGCGTATGCGCAGACAACTCCGCCAAATTATGTACCAATAGAAAAACATATAGATTCGCTTTTAATGCTACATATTGAAAGCTATATATATGCTTTGCGCAAAGATACTACAGATTTGATGGTTTTGGTAAATGGTGCTACATTGTTAAATAACTTTACCACAAAAGAAGATATTTTAGAGCATATAACAAATGTGCAAGCTATTATTTCCGATTTAGAATCTATAGATAATCTTATTACTGAAAACCACATTGAACCTCTGTATTATATTCAAACTGACTTAAAAGATTTCATTGCTTCAGCTAAAATTTATGTTAATGGATGCATGAATGTATACAACAACAAAAACAGTTATGGTTATGAACTTGCAGAATCATCATTACTCTCTATCTATAGATATCACACTAGTATAAGTACATTCTGTGATTATTTTAATCTTGCAGTTTTAGAATATATTGGAGAAAATAAAGAACTTGTTTTTGGGAAACAAATAAAATAAACCTGCACAAAAAATGCAACTTTTTTTGTATCCTTTATTGATTTACAGAACAAATGTTCTAATGGTAAAATAAAAAAAATGATCCCCGTCCCTGTTGGCGCAGGAACGAGGATCGGCGGTCATATATAATACAACCTCGTCTTATCGTATTATATCATAGACCGCCTTGTTTGTATAGAATAAAGGAGGTCTTTTTTTTATGGCTCAAGCAAAGAAAACAAAAGCCGGAACCTGGACAATACTGGTATATAGTCACACGGAAACCATTGACGGAAAGGAAAAGCGCATCTATGAACGATTTACCGCTGACAAAAAGTCAGAAGTCGTCCGGATGGCGGAAGATTTCAAGGCCAATCGTAAAGGCAAAACCACCACCCTTACGGTAGAAAAAGCCATGGAGAACTATATCGAAATGAAAAAGGATATACTCTCTCCTGCAACATTATGTGGTTATTGGTCAAATTACGAACATCATTTTCCATTGATCCGAAAGATTCAGATCAATAAACTGACAAATAATGATATACAAAAAGAAGTCAACATGCAGTCCACACAATATGCTGCATCATCATTAAAAACAACTTATGCTTTTCTTTCTTCTGTTTTGAAGGTTTTTGCACCAGATTTCCGGTTAAGACTGTCTTATCCACAGGATGATTCGGAGGAAATCTCTGTCCCAACTGAAGAAGCAATTAAAATCTTATTAAAAAACAGTAACAACGCCGAGCTTTCCCTCGCCATTAAACTTGCCATGGGCTTGGGACTTCGACGCAGCGAAATTTCCGCATTGAAAATTTCAGATTTTGATTTTCAAAAAAATATTGTGGAAATTAAACATAGCATGGTATTTACACCAGATAAAAAATGGGTAATTAAATCCCCAAAAACAAAATCTGGCAGAAGGACCATTCCTTTACCGGACTTTCTCATTCCTGATTTGAAGGACGCTATGAAAGGTAAATCACAAAATAGTTTTCTTGTATCATTAAATCCATCTCTTATCTCAATTAAATATGGATTGCTCGTAAAAAAAACTGGCATTGAGCATAACACTTTTCATTCCCTGCGACACTACTACGCATCAATGATGCTGGCCAACAATGTTCCAACAAAATACGCAATGAAACGCATGGGACATAGTTCAGATGACATGCTCAAACGAGTATATCAGCATATTATGGAAGATAAAGATCAGGAAGTAACAGATACCATAAATAAATATTTTGAACATGCTTTTTTGCAGTGATGCAACTATTTTGCAACTTTATATTTGAAAAGTATTGATTTTTCAATAGTTTTGACTATTTTTTTATTTTCCTTTATAATAAATCACTAAAAATTGAAATCAAATTGTTTCTTGTTGAAATATCAACATTTCTGAAAAACATTGATTTTTCAACATTCCTGCGGTCTATGATAATTACGGTATTTTAATAAAATTTGTAGTATACGATAACGATTTTCTTCGATTTGTAATAACATTGCAACTTTTATGCAACTTTTGCAACTCAAGAAAAGCCCCCGTAAGGGGGCTTTTCTTTTTCCTTTTTACCATAAACTTTTTGCAACACCGAATGTTTTATATAGTTCTCTTTTTTGCGCATATGGCATACCTTGTGTATATTGGTCAATGGCAGCTTTAATGTATCTTGATCTGTCGTTCTTCAATCCTTTTGTCCATTCTTCCTTACTTATTACATCACTCACTGCACCTCTTACAACCTCAAAATCATCAACTGACATGAAGCCGCTGACAGCCTGATATTTTTCATTCATCAGTGTTGGTGTGGCATCCTGTGGAATCCATCTTGTTGCAACGGCAAAGTTTTCCAGCATCTTCTGTTTCTGCCCTGCCGGAATCGGCATTTGATTGATATAGTCATATTTCTCATTTGCCGCTAAGGTATTTTTGTCTTTCAAACCATCATCCAGCATTTCGTCATATTTCTTTTGGATGCCTTCCAGCGCTGTCTGTGCCCCAGCAGCCTGGTCAAAACTAAGTCCAAAGCTCCGCATCTTGTCAAAATCCTCTATCTGTGTTTTGCCAGTGAAAATTTCCCTCTTATAGATGTACTCTTTTTCTGCATCGGTCAAACCACTGCTTTTCAGCGCAGAAACTTTTCCTTCCCTTGTTTCTGCTTTATTGATGTTCTGGAAAGTATCAAAGTACGCCTTCGGAGTAGTGCCAAACTGCTGCTGCATTTCTCTCTGCATTTCCGTTCGTTTTTCTGACAAGCCATTGACTTCTTTATTGATATATGCTTGTCCTTCCGGAAGTGACCATTTACCGAAGATAGCAGCTTTCACCCAGGATGCAGGGTCTTTGGTATCCACTGCGAACTGTAAAACCTCCCCCTCACTTCCATCCTTATAACTACCACCTTCCAGCATGGTTTTCAGACCTTTCGCTGTTTTTTTGATCTGATTACCGCCCGCTGGAGGAATCAAGGAAAGCCCTACATCAGCAACCTCTGTTCCCGATTGCTTCAAAAAGTCAGAACCACTGATTTCACCAGCCGCCCACTTACCCAAATATGTCGGAATATTCTCCAACGGCTCTAGTGTGCGCGCAATCGGTATTCTGCCACCGCCAAGATAAGAACCAAAAAAAGGAGTAGCCTGACCAAGGCGTTCACCTAAATTTTTTACAGCCATTGCACCTGTTTTTGGCTCTTTTTCTTCCGTCACCTGTAAACCTTCGCCCTGTGCAAGATCGTTCAAAATGTCCACAAGGTTTCTAACATCTACACCTTTAAAATCTGCCATGGTATCCAGAGCCATACCAATAGGGTCAAAAATCGGCTTGGATCCTGTTGCCTTTTCCCAAAGATCGTTCACGGCATACGACCATACCAAAACTTCACCAAATAATCTAAGTGCTCTTTTTTTACTCCCATTTGCTTCTTTCGGAAGATTTTTAAAAAGAAAATCATATTGATTGCTTACTTCATATTGAAACATTGTCAACGGTTTCAACATTTTGGATTGAAAAGCTGGTGGAACAGCACCTTTACTTCTGCCAGCAAACAAATCTCTGGCATATCTGTCTGCTTCACGAATAGCCTCTGTTTCATTCATTCCTTTGTTAATATTGTCGTAATATCTTCCACGCCAAATGCTCTGTGTCGCAAACTGATCTACCTTTTCCATCGGAACAAATGCCATATCTGCAATTTTTTCAGGAAGTTTCTGATACAATTTCTTCGTATTTGTTCTTGTAGTCAAAAAGGCACTTTTCTTTGTAAGTGAATCAGGCTTTTTCATCCTTACAGCCACAATACCTTCTTTCATCCCCCTCAACCTGTTTTTCATAGTGATAGGTGCAAATCCCTGTGTTAAAGGAATAAATCCAGTAATGGCAGAACTCAAATTGGCACCAACGGAGTTAGCACCAAGCCTCTGACTATAAGCATTTGCCGCATTATAAATACCACGGCCAAAAACATTTGTTTCAAACGGTCTGTCTATCGGGTGTTGTTTTCCTGCAAAAAGGTCTGTGTATGTTCTTAAATAAGACACAAAATTTTGCAGTGTTTTGTTGTGTTCGTTTTTGTAAAGATTTTTATTTTTTTCATAAAGCTTATCCAGTTCTGTACGTTTCTGTTCAAGGTCTAAATCAAAGTTATTATGAACCTTGTCGATTTCTTCCTTTACTGCCGTTGGAGAAAGCTGATAGCGCACATGATCTTCAAATGCTCGTAAGGTTTTAATATCATCTGTATGGTAGATGACATCACCAACACTATAAAGATAATTTTGCATTCCTCGCAGTGCGTCATAGTCTGTACGGGTGCCTTCTCGTTTCAATAGATTTCCACTGAACTTTTTCCCAGGACGAAAGACTTCTGTTCTGCCTGCAATATCTGCCGGAAGCTCTGTATATCCAATATTAAAACCAAGCTTGTCCATAGCCTTACCAATAGCATCCGTAGGATCATCAAAAAACATATGCGGGAAATATCCGTCAATATACCCCACAGGATCATATCCATTGCGAATCAGCACTTCATTGATTCTGGGATGGATTTCTTTATAAATCTTCTGGATTTCGGAAATCCCTTTATTTATCCGTTCCATGGCTCTTGCGTCGATCTGGCTTTCTGCCTCTTTGATTTCACCCCGAAGCTGTTCCATGCGCTTCATTTCTTCCGCAGTCAGGTTTTTGCTGTTTTCCAGTTTTTTCAGATCGAACCGTTTTTCCCCTAAGTATTGCACCATACCACTTTCAGACAACTTATAAGGTGCATTGTCTACTGTCACAGTAAACTTTTTCTTTTTCCCTATTTTTAATTCATCAACTTTGTCAATAATGTTACGTATCCACTCTGTTTTATCCCTTTCATTTTCATGGATTGGAACAAAAATTTCATCATTGATACGCTTTGCAGTTTCTTTTGGTGCAATTTCTTCAATAATCCTTTCGGGCGTTCTGATGTGCATACGCCAAGCAGAGCCTTTTTCTTTCCAGCCATCTTTCCCCAGATTGATATCACCAACAATCTCTGCCACTCTTTCTCGCTTCGAAGTTCCTGTACCGGTTTTATAATTCTTCACAAGGCGTTCTGCCTTCTTTGCGTCCTTGGCGGCACTGTAAACAGATAAAATGCCATCACTGTTTACACCGGACATATTTTTTACGTCCTCCGGCGCAATTTCTCCATGCAGCATCCTTTCGACAATGCCTTTTTCGCTGCCGGTGAGTTTGCTCTGACGTTCTGCCTTCTTCATTCTTTCCTTTGTCCGGTATTTCATGTCATGCAGTGCCTTCACATCCTCCGGTGTCATGTTTGAAAAGTCCGCCGGGCCTTCCTGCCGCAGCATTGCAGTCACTTTTTTCTGGGAAACAGAGAAACCACCCGTATTTCCTTCCATACGGTCATGTAAGACGGTATTCCCTTTTGCCGATGTATTTGTCAACGCTTCATCAAAAACGCCTCCTGCGGAATCTGGCGAGGTCAATTCTTCTTTGAGGACATTTTCTGACATTTGTCTTTCTTCCAAAACCTGTTTTCCGTTATAAACTTTGTATTCTGGTGTCTTTGGATCAGGCAAGCTATTCATGCCGCTGGGCATTTTCTCTTTTGTTTCTGTCTGAATCCACCTTTTGCCATCGTAAACACGGTAAACAGGATCTTTTTCCATTTTTGAAAGCTCACTTGCAGAAACTTCGTTCTTCGGCGCCTTCTTCTGCATGACCTGTTTACCCTGATAAACCCCCTTCGGATAACGCTTTCTAAAATCATCGTAATGTTTTGTCTGATTGGTGGCAGCATCCAACATCCTGTTAAATGTTTTCCATGCCTCGTCCACTTCCTCAAACGACATACTTTCTCTAAGCTTGATCTGCTTATAAACCATTGATTCTGCCACCCTCGCCATCTGTTCCAGCTGCTCTGCCGGATTGACGATGTTAGACGGGAAATATTCTGGCCATTTTTCAGCAAGTTCCTGATACTTGCTGTCAACGGAAATGTTTTTCCCGTCAATGCTCACACCACCAAGTTTTCCAAAGTTTCTTTTTTGGAAAGATTGAAAATCAGGGATATTGGAGGCATCCAGGGCAGAAATAGAAACTTTGGTGTTCTGCAGCTCTTGTTTCAATTCTTTGTCTACCTGTTGGGTAGCTTTTGTGTCATTGCCCTCCAGAATTTTCCGGAAAATTTCTTGCCGTTCTTTGGCAGACAATCCGCCATTTTTAATTTTTTCCATGATTTCCTTGGAAAATTTGTTGTTTCCGAAAATCCGCTCCATGCCACGGTCCACACCGTCAGCCACATTTTGACGGAACATAGCCTCCGCTTCTGCCCGACCATACAACATTTCATTGATTTCCTGCGCCCTGATCCACTGGTTTTCCAGCCAGCTCTTAGCTGCTTCTAAACCTTCCGTATTTCTGATTTGGTCAAATGTTGTACGATTCATGGCTGCATTTTGGACAGTTTCCAGTTCTTTTTCCAGTGCTGCTCTTTCTTCCGGATAAAATCCATTTTGCTGTTTGAATCGTTCCCGCTCTCTCAAAATCGCATTATCGTAGTCAGCACTGCTTCTTGCTGTACCTCTGCTGCCGGCATAAAAATCTGCGCCAGTATCCGCATTGCCGGTCAGACGTAAAGGATTCTGGAATGCTTCCGCCTGCATCTGTGCCACATTTTCTGCTTGTGCTTCCGCAGCTCTGCGGTATTCCTGTAAATCCCTAGTCGTTCCCATAGAACCCATGAAGAAATCAGCATTATTCTGTACATCCCCCGGCAGCCTTAAAGGGCCTGCTTCCTCTGCATAAGCTTTCATACGGTTGATAAGGTCATCATTTGCCAAATCATACACCGACAAATCCGGTGCAACACCGTTCGTGCCAGCATAAAAACTCGCCCTTGGAGGCAGTGCGATATATTCTGGTCGAAGCATGTTGTCTACATATCCTTTTGCCGCTTCTTCCGCCTGTTGTGCAGCCAGTTCTTTTGCTGTTCTCCTTGCCTGCACGCCATTTCTAATGGCTTTTGCACCAGCGCCGGCAACGCCCATACCAGTGTTGAACAACAAATCCGTCAATGCCTGCTGCTTCATTTCTTCCAGAATCTCCGCCCGTGTTTTTCCTGCTGCGATGCCCTGCAAAATCACTGCCGGCTGCATAACAGCTGTATCCACCGCCTGTTGTGCCAAAATTTCGGAACCCAGTCTTGTCAGTGCGTTTTTGTTTGCAAAAGCAGATACACCCGGAAGTTTTGTACCCAGTTTTGCAATTCCACCTTCTGCCGCAGCCCCCAATGTGCCATACATGGCCAAAGCCTGCGCAGCTTCACCGGCAAACCGTCCGGCACTTGCATATTCGGGATTTCTAGCCTCTGTTTCATCCGAAAAAGCCCTTACCTTCCGGATGTTATCAGCAACGCCTGTATTTCCTGTTGCGTCAGAAAGCCTTTCCACTGCCGCATGGTATGTATCAAGGCCGGCTCCTCGTCCAAAACCACTGCCAAAAGCCCCTCTTTTTGTCCTTGCCGAAAGACGGGCGCTCAAATCTGCGATCTGCGGACGATAATTTGTTTCTGGCTCCCCGAAAATATCTTGAAAAATTTCTCTGTCACGGATACGTCCAAGGGTCCTTTGCCCCTCTTTTATCATACGGTCCTGTCTTTCCTTGTCCTCAAATTCTGTATCGGCAATATATTCATACTTTTTTATCTTTTGTGGCGTTGTAAGAGAACTATCCTTCTGCCCAAACAAATATAAAGGGTCCGATGCACTCGGACCCGCCACTATCTGTTTCGGTTTGTTTCCATATTTTTTTTGCAGTTCGTCAAAAGATAACATGGTCATTCCCCTTTCTTATTTTGCGTAATTTCTCTGGAACGCTTCATAGTCTGCTCTGGAAACCTGACCTGTTCTAATCAGTTCAGCTGCTTTTTGTTCAAAAGCTGGACCATCCCCAAGAGCCTTATAATTCATAACCAAGAAGGTATATCCGTTTGTTTTTGGAGTACTGCTACCGCTACTCATAGCCTGTGGACCTGCGGAAACACTGTTTACAACTGGTGTGCTACCACTGCTGCTGTATGAACTGCTGCTTCCGGAAGAACTTCTGCTCCTGCCACTTCCTCCGGAAGAACGGCTTCCGCTTGACTTCATAGCATCTGCCGCCGCTTGCTGCAACTCATACCGCTGCATTTTATCCAGATAACTTACATTAAAGCCCAAAGAATCCAGCATATCCGTATCACCTATTTGTATCGCAAATTTCACGCGTGCCTCCCAGTTTCTGAATTGCTCTTCACTCATCTGTGCTTTATTTTGTGCTGTCAGCAGATCTTTCTGCGCATTAAATTCCTCCTGCCATGTATGCTTATTCCAGTTGATCTGATCCTGTTGCTGTTCCCACTGCTGTTGCTGCAAAAAGGCATTGAAAGCATCTTTCTGTGCCTGAGCATAGATATTGGCCTTATCACTGTTTGCCTGGGACTGTGCCAGAATATTCTGATAGTCAAGCTGTTGCAGCATACTCTGTCTTGCCAGCTCATTGGCATTAATGTTGTTCTGATAGGATGTATCCAGCCCCAGCTGTGCGCTTTCACTGCCGCCGCCGCTGATACCGTACGCCGCCAGCCGCTGGGGAAGAGCTGATTCCGCCTGACGCTTTGCCACATAAGCTTGTGCCGCTATGTCGTCATAATAGTTGTTGTTCTGAGTTTTCTGCATATCAAGCTGTGCCTGCAATGCAGCCAGCTGGTCATCAATGGCACTTGCCTGCATATCTGCGCCATTCATAAACCAATCCCCCCATTCACCCACTAAGTCTGCCTGTGCCTTTGGGTCTTTGGCATAAAGCGTGTCAGAATACATATTATTATTTATGAACATGTCATAATCTTCCGGCACATCATACAGTTTGTAATACCCATAAGGGCTTTCATAATAGTCTCCATCCATGATTTCCCGATCGGTGTAATACCAACTGCCACCGGGTTCAAACTGCCTTACAGAAATCCCCAGTTTTCGCAGCTGATCCGCATACGCTTGGTTTTCTGCCGCCAGCTGTTTACGAGTAGCTTTGTCCGCCGCTGCATAAGCCGCGCTGTTCCGCCGCATCGCGTTGATAATGTCATATGCTCTATTATTCAGCTCTGCTCTGGAACCTTTTCCCAAGCTATCAAAGGACCATCCCTGTGTATAGTCCTGATAATAGGGCGTATATTGGTTCTGTACAGCAGGTGCATCTGTTTTTTCTTCGATGGTGCTGTACTGACTGCCGTAAATACCGTTATTTGCCCCCCATTTGTTCTTTCCACTGGCATTCAGCCAGTTTATTTTGTTATTCCGTTCCTGCATCAGCTGATTCCGCTTGTCAGGGTCTTTTTCCTTCGCAATTTCCGCAGCATAGTCTTTATTAGGGTCAAAATATCCAGCAGAAGCAGCTTTGTTTACTGTTGATTCTTCCCTGGTATTGTCCACGGTAGCTTTGTTGAATCCACTGTATGTGTCGTCAGTTTCTTTCATGCTTTTTTCTAAGCCTGCATTGTTCAGCTTGACCTGTGCCGCATTCTGATAAGCAACATTTGTTGCATAGTCAGCCTGTCTTTTTGCCTCCGCGGCCGTAGCCGCATAGTCCGGCTCTGAATATCCACCCCAACCACCGCCGCGGCTGCCGCCGCCGGCGCTGCCGCCTTTTTCGGAAATCGTGCTGTACTTGCTTCCATAGATGGAATTGCTGTAACCATTTTTGTTCTGGCCTGTACTGTTCATCCAGTTCAGTTTATTCTGTCTTTCAGAAATCAGCTGATTTCTTTTGCCGGGATCCTTTTCATTCTTGATGGCTGCAGCGTAGTCCTTATTTTTATCAAATCCACCTGCCACGTTCATTCCTCCTTTCAAAGAAAAAAGCCACTCCTGCGGATTTATCCGCCGAAGTGGCTCTCATGCACTTTATTTCTTTTTCGTGAAAATCGGGGTACTGCCTTTGAAGGAAACGTCATATCCGAACATTTCCCCAACATCCCTTGCAGAGAGGTAGTTTCTTCCCTCCCACAAAATCAAGTCCACATCTTCTGTTCGGTTTTCAATAATGACCGAACCAATGGAAACCAGACTTTTTTCTTCCTGATATGCCTTTCCTGTATAGGAACAAATGCCCCTGCAAATAGCAACAGCGCATTTTTTTCGGTAAGCGTCGCTCTTGAGCAGCTTTGCCTCTATGACGTTTGTCATAAAACCGCACTCGCAGAGCACTGCCGGCATGGTTGTTTTCCGCAGCACATACAGCGTAGGATTCTCCTTCACCCCTCTGTCCCGCAGCCCCGTTTCCCTCACCAGCTCATGCTGCACGCATCTTGCCAGACTTGTTGTTTTGGCATCGTTCAGAGCATGCACGAATGATTCCACGCCGTTGGCATCATTCCAACCATTGCCAAAAGCATTGGCATGTACACTGATAAAATAGTCAGCGTGGGCGTCGTTGGCTCTCTGCACTCGTGTAGCAAGACTTATATCTGTGTCCTCCGGTGCCGTCAGCACCACAGAAAAGCCGTTGCGGATCAGCTCATCATGAAGATAGGAAACCACCGCCCGGTTAAATTCATTTTCACGCATCACGGAGCCATCAGAAAAGGCAGGCGTTCTTTTCCCTGCCGTTTCCATACCGTGACCGTCATCAATAGCAATTTTCATACGCTCACCTTCATTCTGTTTCTACGCCAGGGATGGAAATTTCCATTTCTTCCCCACAGTCCGCAAAGTAAGGCTTTCCATAGGCAACGGCGCAAGCGTGCTCAATTTTGCATCCTCTAGCCTCGTCCCATCCTTTGGCAAAGCAGACAATATCCGCTTCGGACATCATTGCCAAAGAGCGTCCCAGACACCAAAGTGCCATGTCTGCATTTTTCGGAGGATTTTCGGCAATATAACTGTCAATGAGTTCCACATCCTCCTGCAGTACCTCTTTTGCAAATTTCAGCGCATCTTCTCTTTCCCTTTTGATTTCTTCTTCTGTTTTGCCCTTCATGGGCTGAGAAATAAACAATTTCTGCATCATTTATCATCCTTTCCATCTTTCAATCCTTTTGTTGTAGGGTCTGTCAGTACCCCCAGCAAGGCCAGGAACGCCGTACCCAGCAGATAAGGATTGCCCAGCAGACTTTTGATTTCTGCAATCAGCATAGACCAGCTGGTAAACATTTCGGGGTTTGCGCCGGTGGCTGTCAGCACGACACCAACAAGGCCCACATAAAACCAAGGATTTGTCAGGCGTTTTTTCCAGTCGAAAGCAGACTTTTCTTCGGGCACATTCTGTTCATTCTGATTTTCATTTTCCAATGCATACTTCTTAATGGTCATATCTTTTCACCCCTTTACAGATAAACAAAATCTGACCAACAATGTTCTTCATCCCTTGTCCCTGCGTCTGTGTTGAACATGTTATAAACCACATGCACCGCAAGTCTGCCATCATGTGTGACCACAAGTGTTTCTGTATATGTCACATGTTTTCCCTCGGGAATAGAAGAATCATCCTCATGTGTCAGTCTTTCAGAATATACTGGATGACTGGTACTTGTGCTGGAAGATGTATAGCCCAGCAGCACCATGGGAGCAACCCAAAGACCATGAATTTTCAGCCACATACCGTCGATGCGCATATATTCCGGCGTGTTCATATCATCCTTCATGCCGGTACGCATCTGCGTATATGCTTCATCCTTGCTGTACTTGACTTCGGTACCGTCCTTCATTTTTTCATGCCAGTACCCATCTTCCAGCCATACTTCATGACCAATGGTAGCCGCGGAAACACTTTTCGCTCTTTCCAGCCATGCACTTGTAATACCGGATTTCAAATCACTCTGTTTCATCTTTCTTCCTCCTTTTTTACTACCCAATCTGCCGCAAACAAGTCTGTAATGGAAGGCACCCACATGGAATGAGAACCACGCACGGTATTGATCTGCATATAAGGCTCACACTTGAACAGCTCGCCTTCCTCCATTCCCCAGGCATCCGCTGTCTGTTTATTGCAGGGGATACCATCTGGATAACCTTTCTGCATGACCACAAACAAGCCTTTACCATTCCAGCCCTCTCTTGTCATGGGCACGCCTTTTTTCAGCAGATGCAGCGCATGACTAAAGTCCATTCTGGCCACACCGCCCAAAATAGGTGTGTCGCTGTCTGCCGCAGGGATAAAGTCATCCGCCGCCATGCAGTCCAATGTGTATTCCTTCATTTTGGTATCGAACAGGTCAAACACCTCACCATCCTTTGTATGAATGATGATGGTACCGTCCCGCATTTCCCAATAACCGCCCCAGTGGGGACGTTTTACCTTGCCGCCCTGCTTCATGTAAGCCAAAATTTCCGCAAAATTCATAGTGTCCTCCTTACAAAATCTTCTCTGCCGCCTTTTTTTCCATAAACTCCTGTTTCTGCCGTCTTGCCTTCTTTACCCGCTGATACTTTTCCATCAATTCTTCATTTCCAGAACAATCATGGTTCTCCCGGATAATCTCCGCCAATGTCAGGCTCAAACTCATACAGGCGTCAACACTGTTGATGATCTGGAAAAACATCTGATCTTTCGCGTTTTCCGCGTCAGCGTTCTTGTTGTCCCGCTTATTGATATACAGCATGAACAGGCCAACAGAAACAGGCGTCACAAATTCTTTCAATACTTCTAACCAGTCCATGCCGCCCACCTCATTTCTTCACTGTAAAAATGCTAGGGGCTTCACTGGGCGGATTCACCAATTTGTACTCTCCGTTTGGCAGCGTACAAACATATTCCTTCCCATTTGGATCCTTCACAACCATATCTTTCTTAACCATCATGCCGCTCAGATATGGAAATACCCCGGCAACAGGTCTGGGAATCGGCCAGTAGTTGTTCGGGGTATCCTTCGGTTTATATTGGGGGAATCTCTGCACTGCCGTCGGCACATAGTACAAAACACCTTCGTCGGTGACGTATGTTTTGGCGTTCTGGTTACCATTGTCAGGTACCCAGGCGTCTGTTCCATCCTGGAACATTGCCAGAAGGGGATTGTAAGCCCCTGCCTTGTCCAGCAGCTCCCCGCCAGCCTTTTCCATAGTTTCAATATGCTTTGTCACCAGTTCCGCATCCTCTTTGTATCCCATAGATCATTCCCCCTTTACCTTTGCCATGACTTCACTGTGAAAAGCCCGCAGCCCTTCCAGTTCACTGGTACCGCCGCCCATGATGTACTGTTTTTCATCTTCCTCCAAGGTACCATCTGAAACCATCTGGGAAAGCTGTTCCTCGCTGATTTCTCCCTTTTCAAACTTCCCCTTGTAATGATCCACATACAGCTGACTTCCCGATTTCATACAACAACACCCCTTTTTACCAGTTCTTCCATCATAAGGTCTGCCCCTTCCTGACGGATTTCGTCCTGACTTTTGTTTACTGCTGCATATATTTTTTCTTCCATGGTCGGCTCTGGCTCTGGGATTGGCTCATATTCCACACGAATAGACTGCATATCCTCATTGACATAGAATACCGCGATGTATCCCTCTCTAAATTCTGTTGCAGGCAGGCTGCATTCAATCCAAATTGTATTTTCAGAAAGATATGATGTTGCATCTTCTTTTCTAATTTCTAAATTAAACCAGATCAATCTTCTGGCATTGTCAAAATTGACTAACACGATGATTGACTCCTTTCTCTTCAAGCTTCTTTGGCATCGGTATAGCCCAAAATGAAATCGTTGATGATACACTGTTTGGATGAAGAACCGATGATAAGCAGTGTATAGTCCTTGCCGGCTTCTACGGGGAATACCCACTCCCGTTCTTCCGCGCGGGGAGTAGAGTTTACATTATATGCTTCAAAAAACCATGCTTCACTTTTTTTTTCGTTGAAGCCCTTCAAGCCAACCAGTTTTGATTGATCAGCAGCTACGACGGCCTGATATGGGATTTTGTCATAGACACCGAAACTGATAGTTCCCAAGTCGGTTGAATTGATTTTCACATAACAGGTTCCGTTTTTTTCTGCATGAATGGTCGTCAGTTTGCCGTAAAAATCTTGATAGGAACTTCCTGCTGGGAGGAGTGTCCATTTTTGGATATGTTTTTTGATGTCCGTTTTGGAATAGCGGTAAAAGCCCTCCCCATTTTTCACAGATTCATTTACACCTTTAATCAAACCTACAACACTACTCGCCCCTGCCGGGTCGCCAATCTTCCCAAGCGTCGCATTGGTTTCGTTTACTGTCTGCTGTACTTCCAGCAGCGTGTCCTGCTTTGCTACATATACTTTGTCACCCATTTTACACCTCCAATAAATATAGTCCCACATCATCTACCCCCAGGATGAAGGTTTGTGTTCCGTCATCTGATACGATCTTCACCACAGGTGCCGGAAGCATCCCCTCCGGGATTTTCCCATCTTTCAGCACTGGAATCTGCTTATTTTCACTGCTTCCGCCGATGAATACTTCTTCGGAATCCGTGGTAAATGCAAACTCGCCAGTAGATAATGCAGGCAGATTGCTTTTCGCGCCTCTTTTTACTTGCATTTTCATAAGACCACCGCCTTAGAAAGTCCCGCCGTCAATGGCAGTGATCTGTAAGGCGCCGTTTTCGTCCACATACATCCCTGTACCGGGTTTGAAGTGTCCAAGCTGTGTGCCGCTGGCTTTTATTTCCATATGTGCCGCAGGAGCCGCCCCAACATCCGTTGCCGTGGTGCCGTGGGGATTGCCTGTCTTGACCTGGCTATGGTCGTATGCTGCCTTACCTCTGTCACCAGGGTACGCCGTGGAAGATGTTTCCCCCAGTGCCAAATCGGAACCGATGGGAACATAATCACTGCCGCCCCAACGGTATGTCTGGTTGGTGTCATTGGCAATGTAAATGACGCCATCTTCACCCGTTCCAGGAAACGCCTCTCGATTGTCAAACTCCCGCACATCGTCAACAAATCCCGGAAGCTGTGATGCAGGCACTTTCCCGCTGCTATCCAGAGAAGCCACACCATCCGCAGTTCCTTTTTGCGTCATTGGGATCGCGCCCACCTGATCCGCAGTAATAGGTGGCAGGTCAGAAAATCCAAGTTTGCCGCCGCCTGTCACCTGTCCTTTGTTGTTGACCTGTACTTTCGTATACTCTCCGCCAACGCCCGGCAGGTTTGGCAGTGTCGTATTCAGAACCACTGCTGTGGTACCGTCAAAAGATACCTCTGGTGCCGTAATGTCACCAGTGATGGAAAAGTTCTGTGGCGTTTTCAATTTACTTGCTGTATCGGCTGTGCCGCCAGTAGGATTGATATGCACATTCCCGGCAGTAGTACCTACATACACATTCCCAGTATCCAGAGCCACAGCAAGTTCCCCTTCATCCAGAACAAGACGACTAACAGCTTCCTGCAATCCGCGTCTGATTTGAATTTTCATTTATTCCACTCACCTCCTTACACGTTTCCGTCAATGTTCAAATTTCTATGAGCATCTGGGTTGACTTCGTGTTCTGCCAGTGTTTCCCCACCGGAAGCTGGAATCGCATTTCCGTCAATCACCATTTCATCATGGGCGGCCGCGTCCGCATTATGCCTTGCCACAAGAGCCGCTTCGTCAAACTCCTGCCAAAACAGACCGCCGCTGTCAATGCCCCAGAAATACTTTTTCCCGGTGCTGGAATCTGTGATCAATACTGCATTGTCTACATAGGCAAAAATGTCTGTTTCCTTACCATTGGGGTCATATATGGACTTCTGCATATCCGCTGCCCCAATGGCGATTACCTTTCTGTCTACATAGTCCACAGTGGCCGGATTGAATTTGTTTGTCGGGAAATATTCTTCTGTATTGTCTTTGAACAGGATGTTGTCTATAAACGCCTGCGTAAATTTATCCAGCAAATTCTTGTTGTCGTGGGTATGTCTGTCACGAGTAGCCAGTGCCAGATTGTCTTTGCTGTTGTCATCGAAGTTATTGTCGGAAAGGACCTTGTACTCACTCTGACTGCCTGTCTTGTATGCCTTGTCCACCTTTTTGTCCAGTGCTTCCTGTGTGGCAGTGGAAATGGGCTTGTCCGCGTCGCTGGTCAAGTCCACATTTGCAAATGCTTCCACAAACTTATTGAAAAAAGGCACAACGACCTCTTTTACCAACTGGTCAAAAACGGCTTTGGCTTCGGCTTCCGGCAGCTCCATGGGGTTTGGCTGGGGAGAAACCCCCTTGCCTGCCATGTCCTTTTCCGTGATCTTATACTTATCAACGTCCAATATTCCTCACCCCTTATACTTTCCGCTCTCGGTGTATTCCAGAGCTACTTTGTAAATGCCAAAAGGCTCATTGTATGCCTCGTTTCGCAGGGAAAATCTGGCTTTGTCTACCTTTTTCACCTTGATTTTCTTTCCTACGGTCCTTGGCGTGTTATCACTGGAAAAGTTGATGCGCTCCCAGTTGATGTAGGTAAAATCGAAGTAGCAAGCCTTTGCACCACTGTCAAAGAGCAGTGACCAAATGCCCTTTCGCTGTACCCACACTTCTACTCTGGTAGCAATTGCCGCAGCCAGCACCACAGAAAAATACCGGAAAGTTTTATTTTCGTAAAAACGATCACCGGAAAGGTCTGGAATATCCCACCTTGCCTTGATGGGCGCCCCTACGTCGTTATAGCTTTTCTGGCTGGTAACATTATCGTAGAATCGGAAAATATCTCCGCCGACGGTACCAAAACAAAGCCGTCCTTCCACGTCCTCCCACATGACACGGGCAGGCACATTTTCCCAGTAGTAACACTCATACTGGTATGAACTGTAAGGCGTGTTCCGCTCGTAGGACTTTTGCAGACCGTCCAGAAGATATACCCTGCCTGTCCCCATAGAAAGCAAGTAGAAATCACGCCAAACAAAGGCAAAGGCGTCTGCCAGCTTTTCTTCCGCTGTCAACGCCTCGTTGATGTAAAAACTTCTGTTCTGGGAGTATTTTTCGCCTGTGATGTCCGCTGCCGTAATGGCCATGACGCCTAAGTCCGTCAGGAATAGTGGATCGCTTCCCAGGTACCCAAAACCGAATTTTCCTAACGCCCCGCGGCCAATGAGGGAACCAATGACCGGGAAAGTGGGCTTGTCCTCCACCAGTTCACCCTTGCGGAGAATGATGTTTCGTCCTTCCTCTGCCTCGCTTTTGTGTGCGGCCAGTCTGTCATTGATGACACTGTATCCCACAATAGCGCTGCCGTCCTGGCCCAATACGGAATACCACAAATCCCCGAAATAAAAACCATCGTTGATCTGGCAGTACCAGTCCTGATTTACGAAATCTGGATTTCCGCTGACAAACATCCTGTCAATGGCACCGTTGACGCCAAAGAGCGTCATAATATTGCATTTGTTGATTTTGTCAGCATAGTCCTTTCTTGTTTTCGCTGCCGTGATTTCCACATTGTCCATCCCTTTTACGGGACTTTCCCCAGGTGCAGTGTTGAATGTTACCTTCCCAGCCTTTCGGTCAACAGAAAAATCTGTGCCTTCGGTCAGGTCTTTCCATTCCCCGTCTTTCACCAGCTGACGTATCTGCAGCTTATCTTCGTCCAGATTGTCTGTAGTCATCTGATAGATTTTATCCTCTGCCGTACCAAGGAAACTTTCTTTGAATTTCTTCCCGATCAGATTGATGGGTTCCAGTGTGGTACCGCCGCCGGTAGGCTTTCGGGAAATGATGATGGTAGGGACGTAGGCTTTTTCTTCCAACGTCACCACCTTCCATTCTTTTTCCGGTTCTTCGCCTTCTGCGGGCGTTTGACCTTCTTTTTCAAATTCGCCATAACAAATGGCTTTTTTCCCGTCGAAAATAAATAATTTCCCATTAAACTGCCGGCCGACACTTCTGGTATCTGCCATCCCTTCATACAGCTGTGTGTCATCGCTGGATAAATTCTGCAAAAACAGCTTATCACCAGCATGGATGACGATTCTGTCATTGAGCCGGAAAACGCCGTTGATCTGTCCATCGTAGTGTTTCAGCTTTTCATACCCCTGCCGCTTCCGCACCTTGCCGGGAATGTCCCGCACCATGTTTGGTGCTTCTGGGCTTCGGTACTTGCTCACCACAGTAGGCGAGCTGTTCAAGTCCACCCCGCGAAATTCTTCGATGATCTCAACGCCTCGCGGTGCCGGACTTGGTACATCAAATGCCATACTCAACACCACCCCGTCGTTGAAGTCCAAGTACCAGTGCTTCCGAAGCTGTCCGCTTTACTGCTGCTTTCTTTGAGCATGGACAGCCATGTCAAAAATTCATTCATATAAATCTGTGCAAGAGAAATATCATCCTCTTTGTAAAGCTGTCCAGCCATGTAAACAGCGATTTTGTTTGTCACATCTGGCGGCAGGTCGATGACAGTTTCTTTCGGTGTATCCCTTGTGATTTCCATTGGATACGCACTGTAAGTCACACGCCATGTGCCTGTAATATTCTTTGGAATCAGCAGTATCTTATTGCCCTCCGTCTGAATATTTCTTGCGATGCCATAACTTTCTCCGTCTGTGTAGGTGATATAGCCGCCATACATGGTATAAAAATCATCAAAAACACTGGAAAGGTCATAGGCGTTACACTGGCCGGCGGAAAAGGTGGGCGCCGTTGGATGGTCGCCCCCCTGTACGATTTCACCGGTTTTCTTAAAGTAGTAAGCCTGTGTACAAAGCAGCGTGAGTGCTTCATTGACTGCACCGGGCATGGCATTGATATACGGCCCTGTACTGTCATCAATAATCAAATCAGCTCCCTGCAGTTCAAACATTTTTTGCAGTGTAATCACTTGCAGCTTTTCCCACGTCATGCTCATGCCCATCACCTCACGCTGTCAAAGGTGTGCCGGAAGAAATACCATTGCCGCAGATGCACAGACCGCGCCAGTTGTTGAAGCCCAGACCATAACGAGCATAGCCCTTGAATACTTCGTCGTCTGTGTTCTGGTCTGTGTATCTTGTCACGGTCAGAGGAACCCTGTCGATGAAAGGCAGACACATGTAGTCCTGCAGGAATTTACTGTCTGCCAGAATCACATAGTCCTTGCCACCAATCTGTTTGTCCATGTAAGGCCAAATCAGGATATTCCACAGACCAAGCTGGAAGTTCATGGCATTTTTGTTGCTTTCGGGATCCAGCTCACTGCCAACGGCAGCAAATACCGCTCTTTTCAGTTTCGCGCTGTTGGGAATAATGATGGTGTCGGGCGCCACATTCAGCAGGTTGCCGTCATCATCGCAGAAATCCTGCATTTTTTCCTGGAGCTGATCCAGAATAGACTGGCTGAACTCTGCCTTGAACATGTTGGACTGTTTGAATTTCGCGCCCTGTGTTTTGGAAGGGTGTTCAACAGAAAACAGAGGCTTGCCGTCTGCACAAGTGGCATCGTATGTTTTGCCAGCAAATGTGACTTTTGCCTGTGTCGCACCGGACAGCATACGGGCAGCATACGCCTCACGGCCTCTGCCGTAACTGGTGGTGAACTGGTTGGCTTTGCTCTTGATCTTGCCAATCTTCATGTCGTCCATCATTTCTTTTGTGACAACGAATTTGTTTTTCCACACACGAGGAGCAATGGTCTTGTCAAAGCCCTCCTGCATTTCGCTCTGTGGTGTTGCGCCGCCTTCGCCTACATCCTGGAAGTTGCCAAGGGCAGTTTCAATGGTATAGTTTTCTGCCCAGTTTTTAGATGTGTCCATGTAATAAATCTTGTCGATAAGACTTTTCTGCTGGAAGGCTTCTACATTGGAGTTGATAATTGCTTTGATGGGGGCAAGTCTTTTGCCGATCAAACCATTATTCAGTCCACTGCCTTCGGAAAAAATAATACCGCTCATATTCTCATCTCCTCTTTCTTATCTCATCTTTTCTCATCTTGTCTGTTTATCTGCTCACATTAGGGGCCGCCTGCGGGGTCTTTGAAACTCCAAACAAAGCGCCCAATGGCAGTTCCTTTGACTTCGTCCACGCTTTCTACCAGGAATACGCCGTTTGTCGCTGTAGCTGTTACCTGCAGAGCGTCCGTATGCAGTGTTACCTTAGTACCCACAGTAGGCTTTGCCTGATAAGGCACCTCGTATCTGGTACTTTCCATGACTGCCCCAACGGGATACAGTCCATCTTCGTTTGCAGGGCCACGGCAAATATACTGTGGTCTGTCTGTTGCCGCGCATTTTTCCAAGCCTGTTGACTTGTAAGTCAATGCTTCACCCATGGCAATGGCTTCCAAATTTTTACCAGGCAGATACATCAGCACTTCCGTATCTGCCACATTTGCGTTGTGAATTTTAAACATGCTTTATCCCTCCTTTTTACTGATTCTTTCGCCACATTTCCTGCAGCTGTGCATCGGACATATTGGGGAAAAACGCCTTATATGCGGCAAGTTCTTCCGCGTCCATCATTTTTTCACTGCTGGCACGTCCTTTGGGTTGTGACAGGTGGCTTTTGTTTACGGCGTCGTTATGTGCCTGCTGTTTTGCAGCCTTCGCACGGTTAGTGGCGATACTGTCGGCAAATGCCGCGCTGTACGCCTGCTCCAAAGGCACGCCGCGCCGCCAGTATTCAAGTGCCTGTCTGCCTTCGGCTGTTTTACCCAAATCAGCAAGCGATTTCACACCGCAGTCAGGGTGCTTCGCATTCAACCGCTGCAAGGAATCCCGTGTAAAATTTTCTGTTTCCATTGCTTCCTGCTGCTGACGGTATGCCTCTGCCTGTGCTGTGGCTCTTTGAGCTTCTTTTACTGCCGGATGCTCTGCAATGAGCTTGTCAATGACGCTTTTGTCCAGTCCTGCCCCTTCCAGCTGACTTTTCAGCTGTTCTTCTGCATATCTTGTCTGGTATGCTTCCAGCTCTGCCGCCGTTGTGATGGGTTTCCCCGTGTAGGGGTCAACCTGTCCGGCAAACTGCTGTCTGATAAAATCATTGACCGCCTGCTGTTTCTCCTGGGCAATTCTTGCCTGCACCTGTTCCATGGTGAATGTCTGGGGCGGTGCCGGTTCTTCTTTGGTTTCCGGGGGAACATCTTCCTCCGTAGATGCTGGATCACCTCCGCCGTTTGCAGGGTCAAGCACTTTGCTTTGCAAAGCCGCCTCCGGCGTCCCCGTTTCTCTTCGGGGTGCAGGGTCGGCGCCCTCGTCGTCCTCTGTGGTGTAATCGTCGCCCCAAAGGTCTTTTAACATTTCATCAAATTCCCCATCGTCATGGGTTTCCTGGGGTTCCTGTGTCCCCATATTGTCCAGTTCCATGTCCATGTTGATTTCCTCCTTACTTGCCTGCTCTCAGGTCTGTACCTGTCTGCTTCTGGGGTTTTTTGCCGCCTGTGTTGCCTTTGATTGCCTTCACTTCCTGTGCCCCATGGTGACCAATGTTCAGATTTGCACTTGCACTGCGTTTCATGCCTCTCACCTCCTTCCACGAAAAAAGGACAAACGAAAACGTCTGTCCTTACTTGATAGGTATTAACAGTGTGCCAATTTCCTTGCCGTTGTTTGGACAGGCAGGGTTTCTGCACACAAAATGCTGATTATAATATGCTTTGGTTTCAGTATCGGGGCTTTCATCCCCCTCAAATACCACCTCTGTACAGTCGATATAGGCATCTACGCCACATGCGTTACATTTCACCTGTCACACCTCCCATGGGCTGTTCCATCTGCATCGGCTGTGGAGCCATTCCCGCAGGGTTCATTTGCTGCTGCATCATTGCTTGCTGCATTTCCATTTGCTGACGCATCTGCTGTTCCTGCATTTCTTCCAGCTGTTTCTTGGTTTCTTCTGCCATGGGATAATGCAGTTTTGCCATCATAGACCAGAAAAGCAAAAGGGTCTGTATGCTTTTAGGGTCGCCAAAAGTACCGTTTTGGAAATTCTGGCGTGTTTCCTGCCACATTGCCTCCCTGTTGGAAGCCAGAGCCGATGACGTGTCAACGCTGAAAAGAAAATCGTCTTTCCAGTACCATTCCCCGGCGTCGTCCTGTGCCAGAAAATCATACTTGTTGAATGTGCTATACTCTGTGGTACCGTCCAGCTTATCATGCCGCACTGTCCGCTGCTCGTCTGTGTAGGCAAGCAGGAATTTAAACATGACCTGATACAAATCCGCAAACATAGAATTTTTCATGATGCGTTTGCTTTCCAATCTTCCGGCAGACTGGGCAACGGCTATCTGCTTTGCCGTACCGCTGGTGGCTGTCCTGTCCTGTCTGCCCATGTAAGAATCTGTGATACCTAACAGTCTTTGCGCCGCCTGGTAGCTCTGTTCCGCCACTGCCATATCTCCGCTGGTATCTACCTGCAGATTGACCACCCGCACCATATTTGCCTCTGACGGTTTTTCCACGTTGACAACCTTCAACTGTCTGTCTGACTGTTCCAGCTTGGTACTTTCGCTTTTAATCAAAATACTGCCGCCTTTATCCAGCTTTTCCTGTACTCTGGTATCACATTTTTTGATAGCGTTTTGCTGGTCTTGGATTTTAGACACGTCAGAATCACCCAAGACCTTCCCCCAGCTGGACACATTGCGCCGTAATACAATGGGATAACAGTCCGGCTTGTAGTATGGAATCTTCGTCTGTACGGAAACTTCTTCGGGGATCGCCTCCATTGCCTCTCCCGTAAAGGGATCAATGATGATTTCCTGCATCCCCTCCATGGGCAGCTGGTATTCTGTGGTATATGCAGGAATGATACTTCCGTCACTGCGTTCAATGTCCTCAAAGAGTGCAAATGTGTCCTCTGCTTTTCTCTCATACTTCTTGCTGCCGCAGTATTCGCAGGTATCGCCTTCCATGACCTCCCCACACTTGGAGCATCTTGTGAGCATTCGCGCCTGATAATCTTCCAGATATTCCAATTCCACATCATTGACCCACACATACCGGCCGATACCGCCCTTTTTGTTTCGGAAGTATGCAAAATTAACCGTTACAACGTCATCCGCAGTGGTGGTGCCGCCACGGCTCTCCGGGCTTTCCTCCCCTTCGGTGGAAACGTCAATGCCATACTGTTCCTTGACATGGTCTTTCGTCATAGCCATTCGGATAAAAATATAGTCCATGTCCTCAATCTCATTGACACCAGCCTGCGGAATCACCTGTTTTGGATGCAGCAGCGTCACAGACAACTCACCCATGGTGGTCTGTGTATGCCTGTCGGCGTCCCATTCCACCAGATAAAAGTCCCCGCCCTGTACGGGTGTTGTCCGCTCGTCCAGATCGTTCATTTTTTCAAAGGGCAAACGGTCTGTTTCGTTCCGCAGAAAATCCTCAATGGTCGTTGCCAATGGCTCGTCAGCCTCATTTCTGGCTGTTACCTTTGGCATGGGAATGGAGCTATCAACCTGTGCTTCCACCAATTCGGCCACGATGTTTCGTACCATGGACGCCGCCTCTACCGGACCATTTACCACCGTCCCCACCTTTGGCCGAATGGCACGGCTCCCCATGTATAAGGTGTTCATGTTGTCCATTTCGTCCAAAATCGGCTGATATGCCGCAAGGTTCCGCCGCATCCTGTCTTGCCAACGTTTCAGCCGGTTTTGCTGTCCTTTTTCCATGGTCTTTTCCTCCTTTCCGTCAAATTTCCATTAAAAATGCAGCCCGTTTATGGCTGCGTCCTTCCTTTGCTGGTCAATACCAATATATCTTCTTGTGATACTGGGATCTTCGTGCCCCAGTATGTCCTGCACCATGGATATGTCCCCGCCACTGTCCTTATATAGCCAATATGCAAAGGTTTTTCGCATGGTGTGACAGCTCACATGGTCATTATAGCTGACAGCCTCCGCCGCCTCGTTGAGTATTTGCCAGGCCCTCACCCTGCTGATAGGGCGGTTTTCCTTTCCTCTGCTTCTGCGAAATACATATTCATAATCTTTTTTGCCTTGGAAAAAATGTTTAAAAATCTTCTGCAAATGTGGGTTGATGGTCAGGCGTATGGTGTCCCCGGTCTTTTTCTCCGGTATTTCCACATAGTCCTTTCCCCGTAAATCCCGCACACGGTACTCCAAAAGGTCGGAAATGCGCCGCCCCAAGTAAATGCCCGTCATAAAAAGAACGTAGTCCCTCTCGTTTTTTTCATACAAATACCCGGCTATATCTGTAACGGCTCTCTTGTCCGTGATCGGCATAACAAAACGCATATTCTCACCCCCTTATCGTGTAGGCTCTCCCCATCTTTCCCGCAAATACGCCTTTGTTTTCGTATCCGCGTTCCGGTAGTCCTCCCACATGTCCGCAGTCCATTTCACTTTCTTCTTGGGCGTTCTTTCTGCCTCCATCCGGTGCTGTGTCCGGCTTTGCAGGGCAATACCTAACCCCATGAGTAAGTCATCATGGGCGCCCTGTTCCGCCTCCGCCTTTCCTTTTTCGTTACGAATAAAGGTCAGCGCCTCCCGCAGCGTTTCCACATCATGGATATAGTGGAGGAAATCCCTGAAATATGTCACCAACCCCGCCACAATCAGCGGACGTGTAACCGTTGTCGTGCGGAAACCGTATGTTTTCTGCATGGCTCCTGTGTAATTGTCAGGTACTTCCCTTTCGTAGATACGGGGATACCGCAGCCACTCCAATACTTTGTTGGGATGCGTGGAAAAGTTGGTTTCAATGGCAATCAACGCCGTATTATAGTACATCCCTAAGCAGTAGGCCTGCTCGGTGTACTCGTCCTCGTCATAAGTCCGCATAAGCCTTGCGACCTGTTCCCCGGTGCGGTTGTCCAGCACATGCAGGGTAAACCGGTCGGAACCATCCCCGGCAGTGTCCCCGCCAATCACGTAAGGCACACCGTCCTCCGGCTCCTTGTATATCTCGATTTCCCCGTTGTCTTTCTCCACAAACTCCCTGTTTTTCAGCAGGATAAACGGCCCTGCCTGGCTGTCCTTCACTGTCTTTTCGTAAGTAAAACAGCCACGCTTTACCACTGGCGAATTTTCTAACAGATAATACAGCCGTTTACTGATGGCTTCCGTATCAAATACACTTTCGCCAGTGGCTATAAATGCTTCCTCTGGTGTCGCTGGGTATTCCTGCCGAAATTTATTCGTATCGTTGTTGCAGTTATTAGCCATACACCACCGCCGCCACATGATCTGTTCATGATCCAGCTGGAAACGCTCCATGATGTCTTTTTCTTCCGCTGTCAGCTCCTCGCCGTGGTAGGGCTTGCGGTAAGTCTGCATTTCATACCATGGGAAAAACAGTGGTACAAAGTCTGTTTTGCCTGATACAGCATCATCCCACAACTGTTTGAAAGCGTTAAACCCGTTGGCGGTACTCTCATATATGACCATCGTTCCCGGCAGTGATGGAACAGCCTGCAAAATACCAGCCAATGTGTCCAAAATATCTCCCGGCCAAAAGGCTACCTCAGAAGCGTGCAGCGTAGTCAAGGTGTCAGAACGTCCCACACCTTTCCCGCCTGCGGTAGTGCATTTTATTTTACTGCGCAGCCCCGGCCGCTTTTCTTTTTTCTTCGGGTCTTTGGTTGGATTCTCAAAAATCAATTCTTTTGCGTTGCTGGCTTTCATCATAGGACGCATGCGCTCCGGCAATCCTTCAAAAAACAGTTTCGACATGTTGAAAAGGTTTGTTGTCGCCTCGTCTTTATGCGTGATAATCATTGCATTATGTAAGAAATGCGTCGCGGTATCGTGAAATATCAGCCCTTCCGTCAGCGTAGAAAAGCCCATCTGGCGGGCTTTCAATATAATGATTCTGACGGGCTTTCCCGCCTCCGCCTGCTCCATGATTGCCCGGTATAGCTTTTCCTGGCTTTCGTTCAGTTTAAAAGGAACGATCTTCCCCTCTTTGGTTTTGATTTTCAAAAAACTTTCAATATACTTCTTAGGGTCTGTCAAAACGGAATATCCCATTTAATATACATCCCCTTCCGCCTCGGCCAGAATATCTTCCAAAGATTTCCCCGCCGTTTCGCCTGATCCGGCAGCAGCTTCCGCCAGCTTCGTCCTTTTGGTGTCGTTGGCAACCCTTTTTCTGTCCAGCTTCAGCCGTTCGGGGTCTGACTGCCATTCCTTGCTATCCTGATTCATGAGGAAAAATTTGATTGCCGTCACGTCTGCGGGTATATGCTGTTTCTCTATGACCTGTTCCAGCGCATCTTCCATGATGGGCTTTCCTCCGGCATCCAGCAGGACTTCCCCGTCTGCATCCCTGGCAACTCTCTTAACCTTGTAGTGTTTCGGCATGTCCACATCATACCCCAGACACCGCTGGAACAAGCTCCCCCTCACTTGGGCGATCTTCTCTGACTGTATCTTTTCCTGTTCTGTCTTGTACCTCTGACTTGCGCCATTGACTAAATCACGAATCAGGTTATTTTCTCTTTTCGCTTTTCGGAAAGTGCTGTACCCAATCCCCAGGGCGGCGGCAACTTCTCTTTCGGGCAGACCTCCCAAAATCCATTCTTCCACGCTCTTGGCGTTGCTCAAAATTTTTTCTTCTGTTGTCACCGTTTCACCACCTCCCCGGACGCTTTAGCGTAGCACAGCAAGCAAAAAAGTGCTAAAGTGCTACTTTTTACCCCATTTTTCTACTCACAAGAAACTTTTTCTCAATTTTGAGAATTTGTTCAAAATGCCGATTTTCGTTGAAATATCAATGTTTTTCAGCTGTTTTTTCGTCATTATTTCGCATGCAAAACTTAGCAAATGGGGCTAAAAAAGTGCTAACCCCTTTTTACCCCCGTATAATGCCGCATAAATAAAAAAGGACGGCAAAAAACTTGATTTCTCAAGCCCTGCCGCCCTTTTCAGTTTTTTTGTTTTTAGTTTACAAAAACATACATTGTGTTAATTTCCAAAAGTCTGCCCCTTATAAGGATATTTTTCTTTTTCCTATCCGTTTATTTAACATTTTATAAAAATGTCAAATAGGGTCGTTTTTGAAGAAATTCCATGCAAGAAAAAAGGGCAATCTGCATTTTAAAACAGATCACCCTTTTTTCATGATGGAAAATCAACAGTCATTTTCTGACGCTTTTATTATAGCACCAAAAAAGTCTCAAAAAGTCTCATTTTTGCTTTTTTAGTATCTTTTATACACATCTCCACGATTCAATCAGGGCAATTAAATAACTGTTATTCTCACATGGAAAAGCGTGGCTCACGTTATCTTCGATATGCCCTTTATAATGCCACAAAGTATGTTTGCCAATGGGATGAATCTTTCAGTGCATATCTTGCAAAAAAAAGATCGGAAGGTAAGCATTACAATGTTGCCTTATCTCATGCTACGAAAAAGCTTGTGCGTCTAATTTTCGCAATGGAAAAATCAGGACGAACATATCAGCCAGCAGCTTAACTGATTCTGTAAATATCTCCTTTCAGAGTGCCAGCAATGACACTCTGTTCGTCATGCAATTTTCAAGGTACAAATATATCTGAAGTGCATTTCTGCAATTCATCCAAAACTTTTATTTTAGACTTGACTTTTAATAGTTAGTCTTTCATTTTCTTTATATCCGTTCCGCTCGGCAGCTTGTAAATCGCCTTGTATAACTGCAATCGCCTAGCCTTGTCCTGTTTCTCAAGGAATTTTTGAGCCGCTTTTTCAAATTCAATCCTGTAAATCCGCATAGGTCAAACCTTCCTTTTTCAACATTTCATCCAGCGTGAGTGTCGTTCCGTCATTGTCCTTTTGGGCTTGCGCCATCATGTCCAAATCCCATTGATCCGGCTCCACTTCTTCCATTTCTGGAATAGCGGCACCTTCCAAAATACCCATAATATAATAGATTTTACTTTCCGGTACTCTGTCTAATAATAAATGTGCGTATTCTCTGTTACTCATGTTTCAACGCCTCCCGTTCTATTTTTTCATTAATAGCATAATAAAACTATTTTAAACTACTTCAAGTGATGAATATTCATAGCTATTTTTAAACATAAATTCCGGGGCGCAATCTATTTCGCCATTATCCCACGTTATAACGCCGTATTCTAATTTTGCATTGTTAAAAATCGTTTCATCATTTAATTTTTCAAATATTTTCCCCTGTAAAATAGTAGCGTCAAACAAACGTGTTTCCCCCGTGGAAAATGTAATCAACATCATTTTATCAGTCAGTATTTTAAAATTCGTCACTTTCAATAATTTTTCCGGTTCTCCGCCATATACAATCCCATTAGATATAAACATTGTTACACCTCCCTATTTTAACGGCTCAATCTTATCAAATGGCAATTCTCTTACAGCATTATTCCACGCTTTATATAATTCATCTTCATGAATAGCCATCCAGCCGGAAACCAATCTATACTGTTTTAGTGGTATTTTCCCCTCTAAAACTTCGCCGTCAAGCGACATAGACGCTTCATATTCTCCATAATATACATGTACATGTGGTTTATGGTGCTTGTCATTATCTTTGAAAATCATTTTAATTACAATTCCGTAGAATCTGCTTATTTCTGGCATGGTTCAACGCCTCCCGTTCTATTTTTTCTTCGATTGCTTCTACGACAAAGGCATTAAAGCTCGTAAAGCCTAAGGACTGGACTTCTTCTTTTAATTCTTCCCGGCGCCCTTTTGGCACCCTGATTTTAATATCATCTTGTGCAGCCAAATAACGGCGGTTGCTTTCCCTTTTTGCATCTGTCGACATGTTATCACCTCCATATTTATATTATCATAGAAATTTTCATGGGTACATGTACTAATTGCACAAAATACATGGGTACATTCTGTTACTTATGCCCATTGAAATACATGGGTACATGTATTATACTAATACCAGAAAGAAACGAAACCACACACCGAAAGGAGCAAACCACTATGACAATCAAAAATTACTTAAATGAAAAAATTACAAACAGCTGGTACAAAAACGCTGAAATCGATTACGGCATCACAGGAAAATTTCTGGACTGCGAAGCAGTGGAAAACGATCTGTTGATCATCTGGGAAGAGATGGGAGAAAAACAAGAACTGATCATAGCAGCTTTCACAGAATACACCCCCGAACAGCTTTATAACATCTGGATGGAAGAAGCATAACAGGAATAGATAAGAAAGAGAGGACAAAACAATGAGAAAATCTATCAAAACAACCATTTTCGCCACTGTCTTTTTTATCGGCTATGCCGTGGGCTTTCTGGCCTGCGGCGCAGCCTACACCAAAGGGTCAAGCACTTTGCTTCGCAAAGCCGCCTACGGCGTCCCCGTTTCTCTTCGGGGTGCAGGGTTACAGTTCTTTATTTTGATGTTTTAAGGTAGGTGTTCGTTGACTATTGCACAAAAGATTTACACCCCTGCTCTTTATCAAAACAATTCATTCAACGGCAGCCCCAGCACTTCGCTGATCTTCACCAGCTCCCCCACCGTCCATGTTTCCGGTTTCGCCAGTCGCACATTGAAGGTGGAGTAGCTCATGCGGCATTTGCTGGCCGTTTCTTTGTGGTTCAGCCCCCGTAGGAGCATCCCACTTTTTAATTTTAGTGTTAAATTGTTGTAGACCTTTTGGTCTGGTCGCTCCCGCAGTTTTGGCATTTCACATCATTCCTTTTCCCTTCGGGCTTCTCATTTCTTTCTGTGGTAAATCCATGACAAAACGACACAATTCATACACGCCGCCACAACATAACCGCAGATTTTTTTCCATCTCTGCTCCTGCCTTTGTGCATTCTCGTACATTCTGAAACCATCCTCCGCTCTGTTGCGGAGGATTTCATTTTCAAAAATCAGGTGTCTTTCCTTTGATTCTTCCATGTTCTTTCGCCTTCTTTCTGTTCACCAGGTGTGATTTTCTTCCGCTTCTTTATGCAAAAGCATCAGCAAGTCCATGTAGAAAACCTGTGATTCCATCGAATGTTGATAGATCAGCTCGTTTAACTGCTGGCGCTTGCTGGGGCTTTTTGCCTCCCCTCTGGCAAATGTCACTTTCGTTTCCCTGCCCTTGCATAGGATTTTGATCCAATCCCCGTCATGGTAGTAAAACGCTCCCGTTCTGTATGGGTCTTCCGGCTCCGGTCCTTCCACGTCATAAGCCGCCGTGTCCCCCCAGTCCTTTTCAAAAAATTTCAAAAGAGATTCCGTTACGAAGTAAGCGAAATCTTCATCGTCCTTCATTTTTGCTTCTACCTGTCTTTCAATGATCATGTTGATTCTCCTCTCTTTTTACCCATTCCCATAAAATTTGAAGTATTAAACCGTTTAATGTTAGACCCATTTGTTGTGCCTGATACTGTAAATCTTTTTTCAATCTGTCTGGTGCTCTGACTAATATTTGCATCATTTGTTTCCCTCCTGTTGTTAGCACTATGTTAGCACCTTGTTTCTAGATTGTCAATAGATTTTTTGCTAGTATAATGCTAAAGGAGTGATAACAATGTCTACAAACAAAATTCAAACAGGACTTCGGCTAAATGAAAACACTTATCAAAAACTACGGGTTTTATCCTCTCAGGAAGCACGTTCTCTCAATAATCTGATCGAATACGTGCTAAAAAAGTATCTTGATGATTATGAAGCCCAAAATGGCACAATCAATGTTTCTGCTGAAGATTGATCTGCCCTCTTCTTACCGACAATCCAAGATCAATCAGCATTAAAATCAAAGCGTTTAATGAGATACCTATTTGTTCAGATAAATTCTGCAATTCCTCATATCTTTCTATTGGAATACGCAGACCTGTTTGAACTTTTTCTCGTTCCATCTGTTCACAACCTTTTCTTTTACATTGTTTTACTATAGCTATTTCCATTAGAAAGGGGGTGCTCCTAATGTTTTGGAAATTGATTGCAGCAAACGCAATTTTTTGGATGATAGCAACATTCTTCAGTAGTCGACTGAGGGCAAAATTCTGTTTTTTGAGTTCTCAAACCAATAACATGATGACTACATTGGCAATGAAAAACTGTCTGAAAATTCTTTCTCATTTTCTTTGGATTTTGATACTGTTTATTTGCACTATCTTTCTTCCGTTTCTAAATAGTTTTGTCATTATAGTTATGGTCGTTCTGCTGATTCATTCTTTTATTGATTGTTTTAGAGTTTCTACTCCGTTCAATAAAGAAATCATTATGCTAAAGAGTGGTGCAGATTCTGGTTACGGACTACTGATACTTACGTTTGTTTTAGTAATCATTAGTAGAATATGTTGCATACTCATTGCAACCAACATTTTGTAAAGGAAGCTGCTTTGGCAGCTTCTTTTACTAGCTTGCTTTTTCCTTGTCAAGATTTTGTTTTGCTAAAAGACAATGAATTGCTGCTGATACAATATTTAATGAATCACTATCCAGCATTTCTAATTTCTTTGCAACATGACTTAATTCTTCTTTTTGTTTCAGCTTCATAGTCTCACCTCCATTTATAGGTTTTTCCTACTCCTTGTCTTTAATATATAAGGGTTTTCCTATTTTGTCAATATAAAATTAATAAATTTATTGACTTTTTTTAGGTTTAACCTATAATTGTAAATAGGAGGTGCTTTTATGAATAAAAGACTTAGAGAACTAAGAAAAGAACTTAAACTGACTCAAGCAGAATTCGGAGAAAAAATAGGTCTTTCAAACTTTGCTATTAGCGATATGGAAAAAGGAAAAACTCAAATTTCATTAAGAAATATTAACCTCATTTGCGAAAAGTTTAGGATCAATGAAGATTGGTTGCGTTATGGAATTGGTGACAAATATGCACCTGCACTGCCTGTTGATGATATTTCTATGGCATGTGCAGGCATCGTAAAAGATAAACATGAACAAATAAAACAAATTTTGATTATGTATGATAAACTAGATGAAAATGGGAAACTTGTTGTAAACGAATTTATAGAACTCTGCATAAATCAATTACAAATCAAAACCACCCGTTGAACGGGTGGTTTGACCAGACCCTATAAGGGTCTATC
>ENA-ORTD01000583-ORTD01000583.1-human-gut-metagenome-genome-assembly--contig:-NODE-583-length-32134-cov-3.523676_pt1 | contig 32134 bp, 34 predicted proteins | sample MGYA00241907_ERZ509178 | MGnify/ENA primary metagenome ERZ509178 (study PRJEB26280, sample SAMEA2338793) | human gut metagenome | biome: human gut; feature: human-associated habitat; material: faeces...
AGGTCCAAAAGGGCGTCTATCAGCAGGGCAGACAGCTTCTTGCCCGCGTCTTTCCTGATTTTCGTGGCCCTTGCGCACAGCTTTTCCAGTCCGGCACGGGCCAGCTTTAATTCCTTTTCCAGTTTTTCCCGGTAAGCATCGGCATCCAGAAGCCGTTCCATCTCTTCCTGCTTCTGCTGTTGGTATTGAAAGATTTCTTCTATTGTGGATCCATATTTATCCTTCAGCCGGTTGATTATGTTCAGCCGTTCCTCAATCTGTAAAAATAAGTTCTGGTCAAACTCCAAATCGGACAGGTAATCGGATACGGTCCTGTTGAAATCATTGAGCAGGCCGTCGATATCCGTCAGCATGCCTGCCATTTCCTCCAGGGAGGTATCGAAGGCGCTTACACTGTTCAGTTCCCGAAGGGCGCGCCCGGCAGCGCCGCCTGCGCCGCAGTCCGACTCATAGCCGGTGAGGGAATGTACGTTATTCAGCACCTCCGCAATTTTGCGGCTGTTGCTCATTTTCCGGTAGCTGTTTTCCAGCTCCTCATCCTCGCCTTCCTTTAAAGAAGCGCTTTCGATTTCTTCCAGTTCAAAGCGGGCCAGGGAAAGCTCCCGTTCCTTTTCCCTTTCATCCAGATTGGTTTCCTTCAGCTGTTCCTGAAGTTTTCTGTAAATATGATATTTCTCTTTTATTTCTTTTTTTATACCGGTAATTTCTTCCCCGGCAAAATCATCCAGAATTTCCAAATGTTTTTTTGACTGCAGCAGCTGCTGGGAATCATGCTGTCCGTGGATATCGATAAGGACGCCGGAAAGCTCCTTCAAAAGCTTGGCATTCACCGTTTCGCCGTTTACCTTGCTGATACTGCGCTGGGGCATGATACGGCGCTGCAGAATGACCAGGCCGTCCTCTTCCACCGGGATGTCCAGCTTCTTCACCCGTTCCAGCTGTCCTTCCTTTTCCAGATGGAAAACCAGCTCAATCAGGGCATAATCGGCTCCGGTCCTGATCAGATCGCGATCGCCCCGGCCTCCCAGCGCGAGCCCCACAGAACCTATGATAATGGATTTTCCTGCGCCGGTTTCACCTGTCAGGATGTTCAGACGGGGCCCGAAATACACCTCGGTCTCCTGAATCAATGCCAGATTTTTAACATGTAGGCTTACTAACATCTTTTCTTCTCCTATTGCTCCTTCCGAACGCTTCCCGGCGGGTTCCCCATTCCTGCCCGGCATTGTCTTGCGGCCGCATTTACTTTTCCAGGATTTCCCTGATTTTATCCATCACGATTCTGGTGTCCTCCACACTGCGCACCGCCATCATGATCGTATCGTCTCCTGCAATGCTTCCCACGATTTCCCTAAATTTCATGGCGTCCACAGCCGCAGCCACCGCCATGGCCATACCGGAAACCGTCTTAATTACGAGAATATTCTGAGCCATATCCATAGAAACGAAGCCGTCCCTGAGCACTCTTACATATTTATCCCAGAGATGGCTGTCGTCCTGACGCAGCACCACGTATTTCTGCCTGCCGTTTCCCGCCGGGACCTTGGATAAATGCAGCTGCCTGATGTCCCTGGAAACGGTGGCCTGGGTAACCGTAAAGCCGGCTTCCCGCAGCCTGTCCGCCAGTTCCTCCTGGGTCTCTATTTCACTGTTTTCTATTAATTCCACAATTTTTTCATGTCTGCTTTGTTTCATCGGCCTACTCACTCATCTTTCTATGTAAACGCTCCAGGAAACTCAGTTCGCTCAATTTCATAATGGAGGTGGTCTTATCGCTGCGGGTTACCTTAAGCCGGTCCCCGGATTTGAGGATCAGGCAGCGCCTGCCGTCAAAGTTCACCTCCACCTCCTGCTCCTGCCCGGACTGCCTTTCACCGATTTCCACCACAACCTCGTCCTCCGCCCGCAGAATTATGCTTCTGGTATTCAACGTATGAGGACAGATGGGGGTAAGGAGGATCAGACTTGCTCCCGGTTCCACGATGGGGCCGCCTGCCGACATATTGTAGCCGGTGGATCCGGTGGGAGTTGCAATGACAATGCCATCCGCACCGTAGCTGTTTAGCACCTGGCCGTTTACCCAGATACGGAACTGTATGATCTGCAGCGGGCCTCTTCTTGTGATGGTCACATCGTTGAGCGCATGCACCTGGGCCGTTTCCCCGCTGCCGTCCTCACGGAGCACCCGCCCCGACAGCATCATGCGTTCTTCAATGGTATATTCCTCCCGCAGAAGCTTTTCCAGCGCCAGATCAAGCGCTAAAGGCTCCACCTCGGCAAGGTATCCCACAGTGCCCAGGTTTACGCCCAGAAGGGGGATTCCGCTGGCCGCCGTCTCCCGCCGCCTTGAGCATGGTGCCATCCCCGCCCAGAACGATCATGCAGTCGGAACGGTATGTATCCCCGCCTTCCTTCAGACGGATCTGCTCCTCCGTTTCGTTATCCGCACAAACTATGCAGGCGGCACCTCTTTCCTCCAGATATTTACGGATGTAGTAGGTGACCTTCAGTCCCGGGTCTTTCGGTCTGTTTGTCATGATAATATAATGTTTGCCGCACCCTATACCCATTTCCTGTTACCCCTGTTTTCCATCCTTTTCCAGAGCCTCATGCGCCTGCTCCACGATATTGCGTATGTTTTCCTTCCATTCCTGCTTTGCACACAGATCTGCGCCTTCCGCCTGCACCCCGGCCAGCATGCGTTCCGCTTCATGCTCCGTAAGCGAGATGATTTCTTCCGGCAGCGCCGTCTTTTTTTCCAGAAAAACCAGATACTCGATATTTCCTTCCGGCCCTTTCACCGGAGAATAGGTCAGTCCCTGTACACTGAAGCCGGTAAGGTCTGCAAAATCAATGACCTTGGCAATGACCTCCCGGTGTATCTCAGGTTCCCGTACCACTCCCTTTTTTCCCACCTTATCCCTGCCCGCCTCAAACTGGGGCTTGATAAGACATACCATGCGCCCGCTCTCTTTAAGCAGGTTTCTGGCGGGAATCAGTATTTTGGTCAGGGAAATAAAGGAAACGTCCACCGAGGCAAAATCCAGGGCATCCTGAATATCCGAGGGCACCATATAACGGAAATTGGTCTTTTCCATGCATACCACGCGTTCATCATTCCTCAGCTTCCAGGCAAGCTGTCCGTGGCCCACGTCCACGGAGTATACCTTAGCCGCCCCGCTTTGCAGCATGCAGTCGGTAAAGCCGCCGGTGGAAGCGCCGATATCCATGCATACGCTGCCGGCCAGGGTGATGGGAAAGCACTGCATGGCTTTCTCCAGCTTCAGACCGCCTCTGCTCACATATTTCAATGGATTTTCTTTTACCGTTATCACTGCCGCCTCATCAAAAACAGAGCCGGCCTTATCCTCCCGCTGTCCGGCAACAAACACATTGCCGGACATGATGATGGCCTTCGCCTTTTCCCGGGAGGGCGCCAGCCCCTGTTTTACCAGAAGCACATCCAATCGTTCCTTCATCAGTTCTCCCCTAACTCTTTATGAATCCTTTTTAATATGGATTCACTGTCTATTCCTATTTCCTGCTTCAAAAGCTCCACATTGCCGTGCTCTACATACTCATCGGGAATGGCAATGGAGAGGACGCGCACCTTAAGGCCGCACTCGTCAACAAAGGTGCGGACACGCTCGCCGAAGCCGCCGCTTTCCACATTTTCCTCCATAGTAACCAACAGGCTGTGGGTATGGGACAGCTTACGGATCATTTCTTCATCAATGGGCTTTACGAACCTGGCGTTAACAAGGGTACAGAACCGGCCCTGCCTTTTCAGGCTGCCATAGACCTCTTCCCCTGTTTTTACCATGCTCCCCACCGCCAGGAGGGCGATATCCTTTTCTTCATATATCATTTCGCTGCGGCCGTATTCAATGGGCGCCCGAAAACCGGACAGGCCGTCATAGGCCTCTCCTCTGGGATAACGCAGCGCAATCGGCCCCTGGAAGGCCACCGCAAACTTCAGCATATCGGATAGCTCCCATTTATTCTTGGGCGCCATGATATGCATATTGGGAATGGAGGACAGATAGGACAGGTCGAAAATACCCTGATGGGTTTCCCCGTCGCTGCCCACCAGCCCCGCTCTGTCTATGGCAAATACCACCGGCAGATTCTGGATGCAGACGTCGTGGAGAATCTGATCATAGGCCCTTTGCAGGAAAGAGGAATAAACCGCCACCACCGGACGCAGGCCTCCCGCAGCAAGCCCCGCGGCAAAGGTCACCGCATGCTGTTCTGCAATCCCCACATCAAAAAAACGGTCCGGATAGGCATGGCTGAAGCGTTTCAGCCCGGTTTCGTCCGGCATGGCCGCCGTAATCGCCACTATTTTTTCATTCCGCTGGCCCTGCTTAATCATGACTGTAGAAAAAATATCCGTATAATTGGCCTTCATTTTCTTCTTCAGCGGCACGCCTGTGGCAACGTCAAAGGGCTCCGCTCCATGGAAACGGGCGGGATGGTTCTCCGCCGGCGCATAGCCTTTGCCCTTTTTGGTGAGCACATGGATCATGACCGCATTTTTTCTGCGTTTTGCCTCATTGATTACGCGGATCAGGGAATTGGTGTCATGGCCGTCCACCGGCCCCAGATAGGTAATGCCCATATCCTCAAAAAACATGCCGGGGATTACAAGCTGCTTTAAGCTGTTCTTGGCGCGGCGGATGCCGGCAACCACCGGTTCGCCGTATTTGGTGTTGCGGATGGCGTCGTAGATGCCGTCCTTCACATCCAGATAGGCGTTTGAGGTACGGATATTGTTCAGATATTTGGATACGCCGCCCACATTTTCGGATATGGACATGTTGTTGTCATTTAAAATAATGATAAAATTCGTTTCCAGCCGGGCCGCGTTGTTCAGTGCTTCATAAGCCATGCCCCCCGTGAGGGAGCCGTCGCCGATTACCGAAACAATGGTGTGGTTTTCCCCCTGGAGATCCCTTGCCTTGACAAGCCCCAGGCCCGCAGAGATGGAGGTGGAGCTGTGCCCCGTATCAAAGCTGTCACAGTCGCTTTCCTTCCGCTTGGGGAAGCCGCTCATGCCGCCGTACTTGCGCAGGGTTTCAAAGCCCTCCCGCCTTCCGGTGAGCAGCTTGTGGGTGTAGGACTGATGTCCCACATCCCAGATGATTTTATCCTCAGGAAGGTTCAGGGCCAGGTGAAGGGCCATGGTAAGCTCCACCGCGCCCAGGTTGGATCCCAGATGGCCTCCCGTCACACTTATTTTATTGACGAGAAACTCCCGGATTTCCGCCGCCAGCGCCTGATAGTCCCTTGGGTTTATATTTTTGATGTCATTTTCTTTTTGTATCTGATCGAGAAGCATAATAGGATGCCCCCTTCTATTTTTTTCTGGTAATGAGATCTTCCACCAGCTTTTCCAGGAAATCATTACGCCGTGTATCTGCCTGCGGCATTCCTTCCTGTGCTGCAACGCAGGCCAGGCCGGCAATGGCTTCCTCGGAAAGCCTGCGCACCTGTTCTGCGGATTTCTCCATTCCGTTCAGGGATACATAGGTTACCTTATGGTTTTTCAGATCGCTTCCGGTCTGCTTGCCCAAAACCTCCAGGCTGCTCGTCAGATCCAGAATATCATCCTGTATCTGGAAGGCAAGGCCGATATTGGAGCCTATCCGTTCCAGTGCCTCGAGCTGCCCGTCCGCAGCACCGGCCAGGACAGCGCCGATCATCATGGAGCTTTGGATCAGGGCCGCGGTTTTATTTTCATGGATGAAAAGGAGAAGCTCCTGTGTCACCTGCTCCTCCGGCAGCTCTTCCGCTTCCGTATCCGCTGTCTGTCCGCCGATCATGCCGTAAATTCCGGCCTTCCCCGCGAGAATGGCCATGGCTTTGGCGCACCGGTTAAGTCCGTCGATGCTCTGCGCGGCCTCCGGCATGGTAAAGGCTTTACAGGCGGTTTCAAAGGCATAATTCAAAAGGGCGTCTCCGGCCAGGACAGCCATGCCTTCCCCATAAACCGCATGGGTGGTCTTCCTGCCTCTCCGGTATTCATCATTATCCATGCAGGGCAGATCGTCATGCACCAGGGAATAAGTATGGATCATTTCAATTGCAGCCATAAAAGGCTCCACCAGGCGGCCTTTTCCGCCAAACAGCCGGAAGACTTCCTGCATCAGCATGGGGCGCAGACGCTTTCCGCCGGCAAGCACACTGTAGTTCATGGCTTCCAGCACTGTTTTCTGGTACCCTTCCTCTGCCGGAAGGTATTGTCTGAGTATCGCTTCAATCCCCGACACTCTTTCCTGCAGCTCGGCTTCAAAATTCATCCAGTCCGCCCTCCTCGTTCAGCATCATTACCTTCTTTTCCACCTTATCTATCTTATCATTGCATATTTTCAGCAAATCCATTCCTTTTTTATATGCCTGAAAGGAATCCTCCAGCGTTATTTCCTCATCCTCAAGGGTTCGGGTAATATCGTCAAGGAGGATAAAAGCCTCTTCCAAAGAAGGGCCGGCTTCCTGTTTTTCATCCTTCAACTCTTCCGGTTTCATGCTTCCAATACTCCTTTCTCCTGCTTCCATTTTTCCTTGTCTACCACCTGGGCCTCTATCCGGCCGTTTTTCACATGAACGGTCAGACGGTCGCCTACCCGGACATGATCCACATCGGATACTGTTTTCCCTTTCTCATCCGACACATAGGAAAAGCCCTGATTCAGCTTGTCCAGAGGGGAAAGGCCCTTCAGCTTTTCCGTATACAGGCCGAGCAGGTAGCGTTTTTCCCTGATATGACGCTGCATCAGCGCCGAGAGCTGTTCCTCCATGCGCATGGCAAGAGTCCGTTTTTCCCTGATCTGGCTAGCCGGGCTTAAGTACTGCAGCTTCGTCTGCGCCTGTTTCACCCTGGACCGTTCCCTGTCCAGGCGGGTTAACATCCTGCGGGTTAAGTCCCCTTTGCAGGAATCCAGCACCGCTTCCAGCTGGCGGACATCATATACGGCCAGCTCCGCTGCCGCCGAAGGCGTGGGAGCGCGTAAATCCGATACAAAATCAATAATTGTCGTATCCGTCTCATGTCCCACTGCGGAAATAATGGGAACGCTGCAGTCAAACACGGCCTGGGCCACGGCTTCTTCATTAAAGGCCCACAGGTCTTCAATGGATCCGCCGCCGCGTCCCACAATCATCACATCCACACCCAGCTGCTCCAGCGCATGGATCCCCTGGATGATGCCGGCCGCCGCCTGTTCTCCCTGTACGATTGCAGGGTAGAGGATAATCCGTACATACGGATTCCTCCGGCGTGTGATATTGATAATATCCTGCACAGCTGCCCCGGTAGGCGCTGTTACCACCCCCAGGGTCCTGATGTATTTGGGCACAGGCTGTTTATACTCCGGGGCAAAAAGCCCCCGCTGGGCCAGTTCTTTCTTCAGCCGCTCAAATTTCTCATATAAATAACCGGCTCCGTCCAGGATAATCTCCCTGGCATAGAGCTGGTATTTTCCATCCCGTTCATAAACCTCGACGCTTCCGCCCACTACCACCTGCTGGCCTTCTTCCATGCGGAATTTAAGGCCGCTGCGGTTTCCCGCAAACATGACGCAGGCAATCGTGCCCCTGGCATCCTTGATTGTAAAATAAATATGCCCGGAAGAATGATACTTGCAGTTGCTCACTTCTCCCTTGACATAAATATTCTGCAGCATGAAATCCTGTGAAAACATGTTCTTGATATAAGAATTCACCTGCGCTACAGTATATACATTTCTCACTTGGTTTCCTCTATACAAACCGGGCAAGCACGCCGTTTACAAATCCGGAGGATTCCTCCTGCCCAAATTTCTTGGCCAGCTCCACGGCTTCGTTAATTGCCACGCTGTCCGGCACCTCTTCGTCAAATTTAATCTCATAAACAGCCAGGCGGATGATGGTAAGATCCACCTTCCCCATTCTGGAGGTCGTCCAGCCCCTGGCCGTCGTATTTATCATTTCATCAATTTCAGGAAGCTTTTCCTGGATTTTATCAAATTTCCCCTGGATATAGGCGATATCCTTCTCGGGGATGCCGTTCTCCTCATCTTCAAAGAAAAGCGCGCACTGCTCCGGCATCTCTTCCTTCTGATTGAATTCCACACGGAACAGCAGCTTGAATATCTGTTCCCTCTGTTCTCTTCTGCCCATTGTTTCCTCAATTCCGCCGTTATCCGGCTTTCTCTAGTGCGCGGCCATACCTGTCCGTACGTCCGCATATATATGCAGGCCTTCCTGCCGCCCTGCACTTATGCCGGAAGTGCCTTTCGGATTCCGAAAGGCACCTGCCGTTATTCCCTCTCTTTTCTTCTGCCGGAGCCCGGCATGCGATTGCGGGAAGCATTTATCGAATATCCGCAGCAGTTAGGACACCCAGGCCGCCGCGTCCTCCGGTATCAGTTGCCCGGCTCCATATTCACATTGACAATGCGGATATTTACATCGGTCACTGTAAGCCCTGTCATATTCTCAATGGCATTCTTTACCTTTTCCTGTACCTTTGAGCAGGTTTCCGGAATGTTGTAGCCGTATTCCAGAGACAGCGCCAGATCCGCCTTCACCGTATTACCCGTCACCTGTACTTTAACGCCTTTGGTCAGGTTCTTCACGCCGACCTTTCCTATCAGTTCATTGGTAATATTGCCTGCCATGGCGGACACACCTTCCACTTCCGTCGCCGCAAGGGATGTGATCATGGCCACAACCTCGTCCGCTATCTGCACGGAGCCAATGCTGTCATCTCCCTGCAGAACAAATGTATTTCTATTGCTGTCTTTCCTTGTATCTTTTTCCATAAGGCTGCCTCCTTTATTCCTATAACACTGATTATAACAAAATCCTGTATCTTTGCAAAGTCTTTTTATGCGGGGAGCTTGCTTGTAACTGTCCGGTTCCCTCACAGTTACTGTCTAAATCTGTCCCAAATCGTCTTTGGAAATGGATTTTGGCGCTCCTGGATCACTTTCTTACGGTTATTCCAGCCAGAAGCTGAGAGTGTATTGTTCCGGGGTGTCTACGTAGGCGGCGGATGAACCGCCGTTTTTCAGGTAGGTAAAAATTTCCTGGTCATCCAGGAGCTTCTGCTTCATTTGCCGGTAGATATCGGCGTCAGCGCATTTCAGGGTTACCATTCCCTTTTGTTCTTCATAGCCCCGGGCGAAGAGCCGGGCGAGTTTATCTTCGTCCACAGTGTCAAAGTAGGCATTCTCCCGCACGTAATAGTTGTCCTTCATGGCGGTACAGTCGGGCAGCGGGAAAAAGTTGTCTATGGTATGGGTGCGCAGGAGCTGCTGTGTGGTGACGAGGAGGTAGTCGTAGTTGACGCTGGGGCGTTTTTTGCCCTGCCAGGCGGGGTCGTCATCTCCCATGAGGTAGAAGGCATCCCCCCAGGTGGGATCCGCATAATACCATTCACCGTCGGATTGGACCAGATCCCAGGCATGGGCTTCCCCGTTCTTCACTTCGCCGGTAACCAGCACTGCCGGAATACCCACGCGGCTGCAGAGGAGCTGGAATGCCTTTGCATAGCCCTGGCAGACGGATTCTCCATAGAGGAAAACGGAGCAGACGGTCTGGTTTTCCGGGGAATCCAGTCTGTAATCCGTATGTTCTATCATGTAATCGTAGATGTACTTGATTTTCTGATAGTCATCCATTCCGCTATGTATGCCGGAAAGCGCGGTTTCTATGTAGGCTTCTATTCCTTTTTTTCTTTGTTCGGCTTCCGCCTGCGTCAGGGTGTAGCGGGCGGTAAATGTGATTTTATGGATTTCCTCTCCCAGGGTGTGTTTGGTATAAGTATACCCATCCACGTAAAAAATTTCGGGATGATCCGCTAAAACACTGTTGAAAACCGGCTCCAGTAGCTCAGGCTTTAATGTGGTAAGCTCCGTTTCCTGAGAGAAGCCTGTGATGGACTGCAGCATCTGGAGATAGAGGGATTTTTCTTCTTCGTCCAGAAGGCTATAGGCATAGCCGGTTTCAGCGGGCTGCGCAGGCCGCACCCCCTCGGCAGTCCGGTCGGTTCCGTTTTCCTGCGTTCCCTGGGGCTCAGGTTCTGCGGTTTCCTGCATTGTTCCGGCGTTTTGTCCGCCGGATGCGCCGTCCGGCCGGGATTCCTGAAGGGAGAGGGTTTCCCCGTCCTGTCCGGCTATCTGTGTTTCCTGCTGCGCTTTTCTGAGGAAGGTAAGGTCCGGAAGCCGGCCCTCCCATGCCCAATAGGCTGTCAGAAGAATCAGAAGAACCAGAATGACTACTACGGTTTTGGAAAATTTCTTCATACTGCATGACTCCTGTCCATTGTGGCCGTTTTGGCTGTTGTCACTTTCCCGTTCCGCCCTTTTTTGGCGTTTTGTCGTGCCGTAGTCCTTTTTATAGCAGAATTGCCCAGGCTGTCTTAAGCTGTTGCTTTTTTATCAGTTGCGGCCGAATTCGGTTAAAATCAGGCCTTTATTTCTGTCTAATGTCATCCCTACGCTCCATTCATTTACGAAAAGGAGCAGCGGGTTGCCTCTCATATCCTTAACCTTCTTCATGTCGGAGGTTCCGGTCAGCTTGTCCAAATCGATTTCGTCCTTATTTTCTATCCAGCGGATATATTCATAGGGAAGGGGTTCCAGCCTGATTTCCACATTATATTCATTATTGAGCCGGTATTTAAGCACGTCGAACTGCAGGACGCCTACCACGCCTACAATAATCTCTTCCATACCGGTATTGTATTCCTGAAAAATCTGGATGGCGCCTTCCTGGGCGATCTGGTTAATTCCCTTCACAAACTGCTTCCGCTTCATGGTATCCACCTGGCGCACTCTGGCAAAATGCTCTGGCGCAAAGGTAGGAATGCCTTCATAGGCAAAGCTTTCCTTCGGCATGCAGAGGGTATCCCCGATGGAAAAAATACCGGGGTCAAATACGCCGATAATATCGCCGGCATAGGCTTCCTCCAGGATTTTCCGTTCGCTGGCCATGATCTGCTGGGGCTGGGAAAGGCGCATTATCTTACCGCCCTGCACATGCTTTACTTCCATGCTGGCCTCGAACTTGCCGGAGCATATACGCATGAACGCGATTCTGTCACGGTGGGCTTTATTCATATTGGCCTGGATTTTAAATACAAAGGCGGAAAAATTATTTTCCACAGGATCGATAAGTCCCGTATCCGCCCTTCTGGGGAGAGGGGTGGTGGTCATTTCCAGGAAATGCTGCAAAAAGATTTCCACACCGAAGTTGGTCAGGGCTGATCCGAAAAATACGGGGGTCAGTTCCCCCTTCTGTACTTCTTCCAAATCAAATTCCGCGCTGGCGCCGTCAAGAAGTTCGATTTCCTCTAACAGCTTGTCCATTGCTTCCTGACCGATGCAGTCACGGAGCCTGTCTTCCTCCTCCAGAGGAATTTCCATGGCTTCGCCTTCCTTGGTTCCTTTTTCCGTATCGGAATAGATGATCACGCAGCGTTTATCCCGGTCGAAAATTCCTTTGAAGCCTTTTCCTGATCCAATCGGCCAGTTTTTGGGGCAGGTTGCAATGCCCAGCTCTTTTTCGATTTCATCCAGAAGGTCAAAGGTATCATTGGCATCCCGGTCCATTTTGTTGATAAATGTGAAGATGGGGATTTTACGCATGACGCAGACCTTAAAAAGCTTTCTTGTCTGTGCCTCAACACCCTTGGAGCCGTCAATTACCATGACGGCGGAATCCGCAGCCATCAGGGTACGGTAGGTGTCCTCGGAGAAATCCTGGTGTCCGGGGGTATCAAGAATATTGATGCAGTATCCGTCATATTCAAACTGTAATACAGAGGAGGTGACGGAAATACCTCTCTCCTTTTCTATTTCCATCCAGTCAGAAACAGCGTGTCTGGCGGTTGCCTTGCCTTTTACGCTTCCGGCCAGGTTAATGGCTCCTCCGTAGAGCAGGAATTTTTCGGTCAGGGTCGTTTTTCCGGCATCGGGATGGGATATGATTGCAAAAGTCCTTCTTCTGTTGATTTCCTGTGTCAGGTTGCTCACTTTTTTCTTTCCTCCAAAACGTTATGTTAAGCCGGGAATCCCGGCATTATTTATGCGGTATATCATTCCTCCATGGCAAGCCGGAACAGGCATGCTGGCGGCGGGAATGAATTTCAGACATGCGCTAGTGGGGAAGCATGCTTTTTGCTTCAAATTCGGGGGTGATTCCGAAATAATCAAGAACCGTGGCGCCGATATCCGCGAAGGTGCTTCTGGTTCCCAGGTTGCGGGGCGCAATCCTCTTTCCATATAAAAGGAAGGGAGTGTATTCCCTGGAATGGTCTGTGGAGACGGTATAGCCGGGGTCGCAGCCGTGGTCGGCTGTGATCATGAGCAGATCGTCCTCCTGCATTTTGCCGAGGATTTCGGGAAGGCGCTCATCAAAATAGGTGAGGGCTCTGGCGTAGCCGTCAATGTCGTTGCGGTGGCCGTAAAGCATGTCATAGTCAACCAGGTTGATAAAGCAGAGGCCTTCAAACTCTTTGTCCATATAGGCAAGGGTTTTGTTGATGCCGTCTTCGTTTCCCTGGGTGTAGGTATATTCGGTAAGGCCTTTTCCTGCAAAAATGTCGTGTATTTTACCGACGCCGATGACGTCTTTGCCGTTGTCCCTGAGCTGATCCAGCATATCCACGGACGGCGGCTCTATTGAAAAGTCATGGCGGCCTGTGGTTCTGGTATAGCTGCCGCTGTTTCCGGTAAAGGGGCGGGCGATGACACGGCCCACGCCATGTTCCCCGGTGAGGATCTGGCGGGCAATGCGGCAGTATTCGTAGAGGGTCTCGGGAGGGACAATGTCTTCATGGGCCGCTATCTGGAACACGCTGTCGGCTGAGGTGTAGACAATGAGCTTCCCGGTCCTGACGTGTTCGTCTCCGTAATCCCGGATTACGTCGGTTCCTGAGTAGGGCTTATTGCAGAGGATACCGCGGCCGGTACGGCGGGTGAATTCATCAAGAAGCTCTGCGGGAAAACCGTCAGGGTAGGTGGGAAGGGGACGGCCTGAATAGATGCCTGCGATTTCCCAGTGGCCGATGGTGGTGTCTTTGCCTTTGGAGGCTTCCTGCATGCGGGCTACTGTGGCAAGGGGGGCATCTGTGCCTGAATGCCAGTCGATTCCTTCTATATTAAAGAGTCCCAGCTTTTCCATGTTGGGCATATGAAAAAAGGGGCTGGAGGCGGCGCTTTTGAGCGTGTTGGTGCCGGCGTCGCCGTATTCGGGGGCGTCGGGTTCTGCGCCGATGCCTACGCTGTCAAGGACGAAAAGGAAGATTCTTTTCATGGGGGTGGGCTCCTTTCAAAAAAGATGTAAGGGATAAGGGCGGGGGATCGGGGGGCGGACGGGCAGAACCCAGAGAACACGAGTGTTCTCTGGGTCGCTTCGCTCGCCAGATGGATACGAAAGAGGGACCGGGCCTGCAAGCAGCCCGGTCCCTCTTTCGTATCCGTCTGGTTCTGCCCTGTTCGAAGATTATACCACAAATCCCCGCATTGTACACTATTTACTGTCGGAAATCTTTTTCCGGCGGGTGTCCGGGGGCAGCTTTTTTCATAAAGCTATGAATATGGAGGAACTTAACAGCTGCGAAAATTGTCTATTATGCAGCCGGGTTGTTTTTCGTTTCTCTTTATTAGTTCCCGGTAATAGGGCTGATTATTATGTTTTCAGGGGTAATTCCCGTTTTTCTTGTAACTATGTCTTCAATCTGTGCTCTCTGGGCATCTGTAAGGCTGGGTGCATTGACTACCACGTCCACGCCGGAGCCGCTGATGCTCACTACAACGTCGTTAAAACCTTTGGCTTCCAGAAGGATTTCAGCTGCGGTTTCTTTTTCAGCCATGTCGGTAAGGGCTATCATGCCGTTGATGGCGTCCTGCTTCTGTTCTTCACTGATGTTTGTATTGTTTATGATGTCAAGAAGTGTTTCTTTATTTTTTGCTCTGGTCTGTTCCTTCTGCAGCTTGGCTCCGGCAAGGGAGGTAACTCCTGCAGAGCTTGTAAATACGGCTTCTCCGGGTACTTCGCCGTTCTGTACGTCCGCTTCCTCAGCTACCTGTTCCGCGCTCGCTTCATCCATATTTTCCGCCACCACCGCTACCTGTGCGCTGCCCGCTTCCTGGGCCTGTGCATCCGCCGACATCTGGGCATCCAGATAGTCCGCCGCTGCCACACCGTCCAGATCAGAATCCATACTGTCAATATCCGACACCACGTCTTCCTCTGACAAATCCAGCAAAGCAGTCATATCCTCTTCTGCGTTTCCGGCATCCGCGCTTGTAAGCTTCTCTTCTCCTGCCTTGGTTCCTGCAAAATTCAGGTACCCTGCCACTGCAATCATGATTGCCAGCGCCGTAATCATTATTTGGTTGCGTTTCAACACATTCTTCACTCCTGTTCCCTCTGCTTTCTGCTATTTCATCTTAACTACTTTAATCTTATGTGCTTCTATTCCAAATAATGCCTGAATCACTTCCGTAATATTTTTCTGAATTACGGCATTCCCTCCTCCCTGGGCCACAACGGTCACGCCTTCAATGGACGGCTCCCTTATTTTGCTTACATAGGGTGTTTTGTTGCCTGCGGAATCGGTCACATAGACTGTGGTTTCCTCCTGTCTGGAGTTAATCACATCCCGGCTTCCGCCCGTGCTGTCCGTCTCCTTTGTGGTGTCCATGGTGGAGGGAATATCTTTTTCCACCACCTGTTCCCTGGAGGAGTCCAGGGTTACCATGACCTTCACATTTCCCACGCCTTCCATGCTGGCTAAAAGGGACTCCAGCCGTTCCTCCAGTTCGCCTGCATAGCCGCCAGGATTACCCTCTTCCTCAGTTTCCTGTGTTCCGGAAGCGATGCTTTTATTCTCGGGAGCGGCTGTCTGATCCTTTTGTGTCTCCGTTTTTTTTACAGGAATGGCGATTACCATCAGCAAAATCCCCAAAAGCGCCATTATCGCCATATTTTCCTTAGTCAGCTTCTTTTTCCATGTTTTCAGCCGTTCACCCATTCCAAATCACCTCCAACTCCTCCGGGGCTATTCCAAGCTCCTCCGCAAAGGCCTCCCGCAGCTCCTGCTGTTTCTGCGCCGCCTCTGTATTGTCCGTTCCGTTCAAAACGGCCTCCGCTTCCGGCCCCTGCGGGGAAATTTTCACCTTTTCTATCCGTACCCTTTGCTCTCCGTCTCCCGACACCTGCAGCAAAGGCCTGCCGTCCTCTGTCCGGGAAACAGCGGTGACGGTTACGCCGTATTGTGCCGAAACCTCCTCCAGGCTGCTGCGGGCGGTCATGGAAAGCGCCTCCTCCTGATAGTCCCCGCTTTGAACCCCCGCCTCTTCCACCTGTCTGGAGATTCGTTCCATCTCCTCTTCATACTGCCGCAATGCGGTTTGAAAATTTTGCTGCGCATCGAATTTTCCCAGAGAAAGGATGGGAAGGGCTATCTGGGACAGGACCATGATGCTTATCATCATTTTTACATATTTTTCATAGCCACCGGACGGGAGGAACTGCACGATAATCTGCCCCGCCAGCATGAAAATCGTGACTTTTTTTAACAAATCCAGAAATTGCGCTCCCATTGGAGTCCTCTCCTTTCTTCGGTTTGCTATCCGATTTTCCCCGCCAGGCAGGTTATGATGGCAAACATGATCAGGAAGCAGGCGCAGGCCGTATAGCTGATTTTCAAAAGCAGCAGCAGGCCGTCTCCCGCTTTATTGACGCAGCCTGTAATCCGTTTGTCAGCCGTCATGCCCAGAAGGGCCGCGCACAGCTTCAATATACCGGCATACAGCAGCAGCCTGGCAAAAGGGCCGATGCACAGGGCGAGCAGAAGAAGGAAGGCCGCCACGCCCAGGCCGTTTTTTACAAGAACCGCGGATCCTATAAGAAGCTGGGCTGTGCCCTCCGCCAGGCCTCCCAGGCCGGGAATTGCCGACAAAGCCTTGCCCGCCGCATTCAGCTTCAGATGCTCCAGCACGGGAGTAACCATGGACTGGAGAAGGCCGATACCGGTAATACAGGTAAGGAGGAATTTTAAAAATCCAGCCACACCCTTCTGCAGCAGCTCTACGAGCATGCCCAGCCGTTCTTCTTCCCAGATACCGTTCATCACAACCAGCATCATGTAGATGTTTACCGCCGGAAGCCCGATGCTTTTGAGCACCTGCTCCACGCCGTAAATCAGAAGCAGAATCAGCTGGTAATACCCAGCCGCGGTGGCCGCTCCCGCCGAAAGCCCCAGCGCCAGCATGAAGGTAGGGACAAACAGGCGGACGAAAAGAAGGATTCTGCCAAGCAGCTCACCTGCAATATCCGCCGCCTGGGTAAAGGTGCGAAGCACCACAAAAAGCATGAGCAGGTAGGAAATAAAATGGGCGATATCCGCTATCTGGTGATTGTCGAAGCTTTGCATGACTACCGTAAAAAGTGCGGAAAGCACGCCGATAATCAAAAGCGTGAGCAGCAGATTCTTCATCCCCGCCATCTCAGCCAGCACCCCGTTTTTCAGGGAAGCGGCGAGGCCGGCAAACGCCTCTTTTGCATTCCCTGATAATATCTGCCCAAGAAGCGAGGAAAAGTCGATGGAGAAATTGGGAAACAGCTGTTCAATCTGTTCCGAAAGCGCCTCAAGATTCAATTCTCCGGTCAATGTGGTCCAGTCCATGTTCCCTCCTTCCCGGGTTGCTGCTTACGCTGTGTGCGGGAATGAATTTTCAATCACGCTCTAAGCCATGAAGCCTGTAATGGTATCGATCAGGGATAAAAGCACCGGCATTCCCGCAAGCAGCACAGTCACCTTCCCGAACAGCTCCACCTGGGCGGCAATGGCCTGATATCCGGCATCCCGGCAGAGGCCTGCGCAGAATTCGCACAGATAGGTAATGCCGATCACCTTGAAAAGTATCCCGAAATAAGCGCCGCTTCCTTCCAAAAACCCTCCCAGAGCCAGCACGGAGTCCTTCATCTGCATCAGGTATTCACAGACATAAAAGAAAATAACCAGCGACACGCCGATACCGATATAAGCGCTGTATTCCTGTTTCCCGGATTTGAACTGAAGCCCTATCAGAACGCCGGTTATGCCCAGCATGGCGATTTTTACCATATCCATTTCCTGTCCTCTCCTTTCTGTCAGAGCTGAAACAGGTTCTGTATTGTAGTAAACAGATCATATATGTAGGGAATGATCCAGGTGAGAACCAGTATCAGGCCGGCCAGCGAAAGGAGGAACGCATGCTCCTCCCGGCCGCTGTGCTTCAGTATCTGGCTGAGGATGGTCACCAGAATCCCTACCGCTGCAATTTTAAAAATCAGACTTACTCCCATTCCATTCTCCTTCAAGTCATATCAGCAGGATGGCCATCAGCAGCCCGCCCGCCGTACTTACGGAAAGAACTGCCTTTTTGCGGCTTTCCGCTTCTTTCCCCGCTTTTTCCTGTGCATGCGAAAGCTCCTTTACAAATTGCTCCAGGGAAATCAGCTGCATCTGCCCGTCCACAAATCCGGTAAAGCCGGGGAAGGAAAGAAGAAGCTCCTTTTCCCTGGCGTCAAGGCAGGTTGTCTTCAGCCAAGAAGGCATTTCTTCCTGCCATACGGTCTGGAAGGAGCTTCCGCTCTGCTCCTGCGCCCTCTTTCCCATCCGTATGAAGCAGTCCCCCAGCTCTGTGTGCAGGCGGTTACCCACTCTGATCATTCCCTCCGGCAATGTGGCCCTGCTGTATCCCACTTCACTTTCCAGCATGGTAAATGCCCTGGCCAGCTGCCGCAGCTGCGCCACGTGCTTTTCCATATCCCTGCACATGCACAGGCCGAACCCGGCGCACCCCATAACCAGCAGAAGCGCGCCGGTAAGCTTCAGCATGGCGCCCTCCCGGCCAGAAGCTTCCTTCCGCCGTCCAGTACGGCATCCACCGCACATTTTCCCTCTTGCCTTGCGAGTATCACATAGCGGTCAAAAATCTTTATTTCATCCAGCTTCATCCCGGACAGCCTGCTTTCCGCCTCCTCCAATGAACCGGCATGGATGGTTGCCAGAACGCAGCATCCGCAGCAGATCGCCTTTTTCAGCGCCCGGATATCCTCTTCACTTCCCAATTCATCCACGCCGATAACCTTTGGCGCCATGGAACGGATCAGCAGCATCATGCCTTCTGCCTTCGGACAGCTGTCAAGGATATCCGTACGCATTCCCACATCATTCTGTGCCCTCCCCTGAAAGGTTCCGGCAATTTCCGAACGTTCATCCACAATCCCCACAGTCACGCCGGGACCGCAGGAATTCCCGTCGGAAACCTGCCTCACGATATCCCTCAGCAGGGTTGTCTTACCACAGCCGGGCGGCGAAAGAATCAGTGTATTCAGGAAATGTCCGTCCCTGTAAAGAAAGGGCAGCACGGCGTCCGCCGCTCCCCTGATTTCATGGGAAATCCGGATATTTACACAGGAAATATGCTTGATATTCCTCACTCTGTCCGAATCCGTCAGCACAGCTTCCCCTGTAAGCCCCATACGGTGTCCGCCCGGCAGTGTCAGGTAGCCCCTGCTGATTTCTTCTTCAAAAGCATACATGGAGTAGCTGCATGCATAGGCTATCAGCTGATCCAAATCCTCCTGTGCAGTGACTGCAGGCCGGTCAGTCCGGCATACCACATCCCCGGATTCCTCCTGGAAAAATTCCCTTCCGTCTATGTACAAAAGCACCGGTTTTCCCACGCGCAGCCGGATTTCCTGCAGCTGCTGCGCAAATCCGGCGGTTTTCTTCCACCTGGGCCGCATTCGTTCCGGAAAGATCCGCAAAATATCTTCCCTTTGTGTCATGGGCACACTCCTCGCTTTCCGGACAGGTTCCTTTCAAGCAGTCTGTCCAACTTTCTGCTTATCTCAGTATATGTTGTACATGCCAGGTTATGACTGCGCGGACAAAAATAAGCCGGAGGAATATGCTGACATATTCCTCCGGCTTATTAAACAGCCGATTGTTTCTATTAAAATAATAATCCGGTATTTAAACCTGGGCAACATCCTTCATGGAGAAGCTGATTCTGCCCATTTTGTCCTTTCCAAGGCATACAACGGTAACCTGTTCTCCAAGAGTAAGAACATCCTCTACGCGGTTGATTCTTTCCTTTGCGATCTTGGAAATATGAACCATTCCTTCTTTTCCAGGTGCAAACTCAAGAAATGCTCCGAATTCTTTGATGCTGATTACTTTTCCTTCAAAAAGCTGTCCTGCTTCAAAATCTGTTACGATCGTTGCGATCAGCTTCGCTGCTTTTTCCATCGCTTCTTTTTCTGTACCGCAGATAGAAACTGCTCCATCGTCTGTGATATCGATCTTCACTCCAGTCTGCTCGATGATCGCATTGATCGTCTTTCCTCTCTGTCCGACAACATCGCCGATCTTCTGTGGGTCGATCTGCATCTGAATAATCTTCGGTGCATAAGTTCCCACTTCTTTTCTAGGTTCTGCAATTGCTTTATTCATCACTTCATCCAGAATGTAAGTTCTTGCTTTCTTTGTCGCTGCGATTGCTTCTTCAATGATTGGTCTTGTCAGTCCGTGGATCTTAATGTCCATCTGGATCGCTGTGATACCCTTGTGTGTACCAGCCACTTTAAAGTCCATATCTCCGAAGAAATCTTCCAGTCCCTGAATATCTGTAAGTACCAGATAATCATCGTCAGTAGCACCTGTTACCAGACCACATGAGATACCTGCAACTGCAGATTTGATTGGTACACCGGCTGCCATAAGTGACATAGAAGATGCACATACACTTGCCTGAGAAGTAGAACCGTTAGATTCAAATGTCTCAGATACGGTACGGATCGCATACGGGAATTCTTCCTCTGACGGAAGTACCGGTACCAGTGCTCTCTCAGCAAGAGCTCCATGTCCGATCTCACGACGTCCCGGTCCTCTGGAAGGTCTTGTCTCACCTACAGAGTATGACGGGAAGTTATAGTGATGCATATATCTCTTGGATGTCTCAGATTCATCCAGTCCGTCTACCTTCTGTGCTTCTGAAAGCGGAGCCAGTGTGGTGATGGTACAGATCTGTGTCTGTCCACGTGTAAACATAGCAGAACCATGTACTCTCGGAATCAGGTCAATTTCTGCGGCAAGTGGACGGATTTCTTCGATTGCACGACCGTCCGGACGCTTGTGGTCTTTGAGGATCATCTTGCGGACAACCTTCTTCTGGTACTGATATACAGCTTCACCAAGTTTGGCAAGCCATTCTTCGTTATCAGCAAAAGCTTCTTCCAGCTTTTCTGTGATCTTACGGATATTTTCTTCTCTTGTCTGCTTGTCATCTGTGAATACTGCAACTTCCATCTCTTCCGGTGTTACGATCTTCTGAATCGCTTCAAAGAGTTCTTCCGGTACTGCAAAGCTTACATAATCATGTTTTGGTTTTCCACATTCTGCAACGATCTGGTCGATGAATGCGATGACTTTCTGATTCACTTCATGCGCCGCGAAGATGGCTTCGAGCATCTTAGCTTCCGGTACTTCATTTGCTCCGGCTTCAATCATGATTACCTTTTCTCTTGTAGATGCAACAGTCAGTGCAAGGTCGGACTTTTCTTTCTGCTCTGCGGTTGGATTGAATACCAGTTCTCCGTCAACAAGTCCTACCTGGGTAGAAGCTGTCGGACCATCGAACGGGATGTCAGAAATAGCAGTTGCAATCGCTGATCCAAGCATAGCGGTAAGCTCCGGTGAGCAGTCCTGTTCAACAGAGAGAACCAGGTTCTCCAAAGTTACATCATTTCTGTAATCCTTCGGGAAAAGCGGTCTCATCGGACGGTCGATCACACGGCAGGTAAGAACAGCATTTTCTGATGCCTTTCCTTCTCTCTTGTTAAATCCTCCCGGGATTTTTCCTACTGCATAAAGCTTCTCATTGTATTCAACGCTGAGCGGGAAGAAGTCAATTCCTTCTCTTGGTTTGTCGGATGCAGTTGCTGTTGAAAGCACAACTGTATCACCATAATGCATAAGTACTGCGCCGTTCGCCTGTTTGGCAACTCTTCCAACATCTACGCGGAGTGTACGGCCTGCAAGTTCCATTTCAAACTTTTTGTACATAAATGTTCTCCTTTTTTATCTGTTTATCTGACGGGTAAAATCTCCGAAACTACTGAAAAATACACTTCTCAAAATATACTTTTCAGTGGTCTCGGACGCAATCTCTACCCACAATCTTTTGTATTATATCATATCCTTACATCTCTTGCAAGATTCTATATAACTAACTTTAAAATGTGGCAAAACACGGTTATTGGTCACTCCCATGTCAATCACTATGCTGATTGGCATGGATGATGCATGTTGTACCGGTTCGGCTCATTGTTTGCGTAAACAAACAGGGAGCGAAGACATCCAGCTGATGCCTTTCGCTCCCTGTAAAATACGTCTTACTTTCTTAAACCTAATCTTTCGATCAGTGAACGATATCTTTCAATGTCATTCTTCTTAAGGTATGCAAGAAGTCCTCTTCTCTGTCCAACCATCTTAAGAAGTCCTCTTCTTGAGTGGTGATCCTTCGGATTAGCTTTGAAGTGATCTGTAAGATCATTGATTCTTGCTGTAAGAAGAGCTACCTGTACTTCCGGAGATCCTGTATCTCCTTCTGTTCTTCCGTATTCTTTAATAATCTGTTCTTTCATTTCTTTTGTGATCATTTGTCACTACCTCCTAAATATACTGTTAATTGCCTGATATTAAGCAGTGGTTGGAGATTCCATCTGCCGAACATCGGTTTTTCATACTTGCCTAGTGTACCATATGCCCCGAATCCTGTCAAGAAGGATTTTATCTTTCCCGCATCTGGCAGGTTTTCATATTCCTGTTCACAGGCTGCCTGTAAATAACCGCATTTCCGGAGCTTTTTCACCGGCTCTGTTATTTCTTATGATGATAACGGAAAAATTCTTTTGCGTAAGCAATATCCTGATCGATCTGTGCCTTCATCATTTCTACCGATTCAAACTTCTGCTCCGGTCTCTTAAAATGATAAAGCTGGATCTCTACCTCTTTTCCGTAGGCATCACCACTGTAATCCAGCAGATTACTCTCGATCAGCATCCGGTTCTCATCGGATACCGTTGGCTTAAACCCGACATTACCGATTCCGTTGTACCAGATTCCATCAATCCTCACACTATCCAGATAAACTCCGTTCGGTGGAAGAAGTTTATCCCTTGACGGATGTACATTCAGTGTCGGAAATCCCAGTTTTCTGCCCAGCTGCCTGCCATGCTCTACTTTTCCCCGTACAGTATATGCATACCCCAGCATATCATTCACAGCTTCCATATTTCCCTTCCGAAGCTCTTCCCGGACATAGCTGCTGCTGATCTCCCGTTTTCCGTACATCTCTTTTTCAATCACAAAAAGTTCATATCCATACACATCGGCATATTCTGCAAGCATTTTTGCATCACCACGCTTGTCATGCCCAAAGTGGAAATCCGTTCCGATCACAATATACCGGGCATGAATTTTCTCAATCAGGATCTTCCGGATGAAATCCTCTGCCGACATACTTGTGACATCTTCGGAAAACGGGCATTCCAGCAGTACATCTACTTTCTCGTCCAAAAGACATCTGCGCTCCTCATTGGACATGATCCCTTCTCTTGATTTTCCAAGCTTTTCATAAAGCGGATTCATATCAAATGCAAACACAACAGAACGAACGCCTTTTTTCGCCTTCAGCTGACATACTTTTTTGATCAGCTTCTGATGTCCTCTGTGAACTCCATCAAATTTGCCGAGTGTGATTGCTGCCTCTCTGGAATCCTGATAGGCTTCCAGCCCTCTGATATAGTCCATGTTCTTTCCTCTTTAATTACTTTTTTTCATTTCCATCAAAAAACATTTTTACAATCTTGAAGAGATCGTCTTTCCTGCAGTAACAGTAAATCGCAATAAACTGATGCGATTCATCGTACACGCGGACTCTCTCATCGTTCTCATACTCCTTTAATGCTGTTTCCTGTGAAATATCTCTTTTTCTGAAACTATTCCCGTTCCGTACTGCCGCGGCCGTTTTTGGTGGCAGTACGACCTGTGCATACGTTGGAAACATTTCATCTATCGCGATGATCTTCTCCTCCAGAATCCCTTCTTTCTGAAGCTGTGCAATTTCACCGAGCCGGATACTGTCTTCAAGTCCAAACCGCTCTACACGTGTTCTCAAAAGCTCTTTCATGCATCCGCCACAGCCAAGCTTCTGACCGATATCATGACACAGTGTACGGATATACGTTCCCTTTGAACAGGTCACTTCCAGTTTTACCTCCGGAAGATTGATCTCCAGGATCCGGATCTCATGAATCGTGATTCTTCGTGCTTTCCGCTCTACTTCTTTGCCCTCTCTGGCAAGCTCATAAAGCTTTTTCCCGTTAACTTTGAGTGCCGAATACATCGGCGGAATCTGATCGTATTCTCCCTCAAAGCTGCGGATCACATTTTCCACTTTTTCATTGGTCAGATCTTCTGTGCTATGTTTTTCCAGAACCTGACCGGAAGTATCCTGTGTATCCGTCACCTGACCGAGAAGAAGAACTGCCTGATAGGTTTTATCTTTATCTGTCAGCAGGTCACAAAGCTTTGTTGCTTTCCCAAAGCAGACCGGAAGTACTCCTTCGGCATCCGGATCAAGGGTTCCGGTATGCCCAATCTTTTTCTGCTTTACGATCCCACGCAGCTTTGCAACCACATCATGGGACGTATAGCCTTTTTCTTTATATACATTCAGCACGCCATGTATCATTCCGCTTCGCTCCCACTGTTAAACTGAAGTTCCAGTCTTCTTGCCAGATTGTTGATGATATCATGTGGTGTGGCAGTCATGGAGAATCCGGCTGCCCTTGCGTGTCCGCCGCCGCCAAAATAGCTTGCAACTACACTTACATCTATCTTTTCACTGGATCGCAGACTTACCTTAAAGGTTCCATGTTCAAGCTCATACATAAAAATTGCAACATCGATACCTTTTGTGAGTTTCAGCTGGCTTACGATTCCATCCAGATGTTTCGCTTTTACCTGGTAGAAATCCATCTCTTCTTTTGTAACATAAGATACAATACATCTTCCGTCCATAAAAAGAAAGCTTTCCAACAATGCACGCCCCAGAATCTGGTTCTGTGCATAGGTCTTTTCATCAAAAGTCTCTGTAATTATTTTTGTAAAATCAATCCCTTTTTCCATCAGTGCTGCTGCTGCGCGCATGGTCGACGGATGGGTACAGGAATAACGGAACACACCGGTATCATGCACCATTCCTGTGTAAAGGCACTCGGCAGTCTCCACAGACATCTTCCCATAATCCAGCAGATTGTAGATCAGCTCACTTGTCGAGCTTGCATCTGGCATGATATAGTTCTGATCTGCAAAACTCTGGTTGCTCACATGATGATCTACACAGAATCTTACTGCCGCTTTTTTGAAAAGGACTGCCGAAAATCCAAGTCTTCCCATATCCCCGCAATCCAGTGCAATAAACAGATCATAGGTTTTTTCTTCCGTCACTTCATGCCGGATCTTATCTGTATTTTTCATGAACTTCAGCGTATTCGGAAGCTCTTCCAGATAAACATCGATCTCTTTTTCAGGAAAATTCTCTCTGACATAGTTATACAATCCCATGCAGGAACCTGCACAGTCCCCATCCGGGCGGACATGTCCGCCAAGTGCGATCGTCCCGGCTTTAGAAATTGCATCTAATAACATACTAATCATCCTCTTCCCGTAAATCTCTTGTTACATCATCAATTTTCTTTGACATCCGGACACCATATTCAATGGACTGATCCAGTACGAACTTGATCTCCGGTGTGTTACGCATATTCAGTGTATGAGCAAGTTCGCGGCGGATATAGCCTTCTGCGCTCTGTAATCCCTTCAGGGTATCAGCCTGGGCTTTTTCATCGCCCAGGACACTGATATATGCTTTGCAGGTTTTAAGATCCGGAGCAACCTCTACCGCTACAACCGAAGTCATCGGTGCAACACGCGGATCCTTGATCCCTCCACGCAGAATAGTACTCAGTTCACGCTGCACCTCTGCGTTTACTCTTGTATTCTTAATGCTGTTTTTTCTCATTTTCTACCCTTCTTTATCTAGGAACTTCCACCATCTTGAATGCTTCTACCTGGTCTCCTTCTTTGACATCGTTGAAACGTTCAAATACGAAACCACATTCATATCCGGCTTTAACTTCCTTCACATCATCTTTGAAACGCTTTAATGAAGCAAGCTTTCCATCATAGATCACAACGCCGTCACGAACGATTCTTGCCTGGCAGTCACGTTCAAATGTACCGTCAAGGACATAAGATCCTGCAATTGTTCCGACTCCGGAAGCCTTGAATGTCTGACGTACTTCGGCATGGCCAAGTACCTTTTCTTCAAATACAGGCTCAAGCATACCCTTCATGGCTGATTCAACGTCTTCGATCGCATTGTAGATGACACGGTACAGTCTCACATCAACGCCTTCACGTTCTGCCGTTTCCTTTGCAGTTGCGTCCGGACGTACATTGAATCCGATAATGATCGCATTGGATGCTGCTGCAAGCGTAACGTCAGATTCATTGATCGCACCAACACCACCATGGATGATCTTGACAACGACTTCTTCATTGGAAAGTTTGACAAGGCTCTGCTTGATCGCTTCTACAGATCCCTGTACGTCTGCTTTTACAACGATTCCAAGTTCTTTTAAGTTGCCTTCCTGGATCTGGTTGAACAGATCATCCAGAGACATCTTGGACTTGGTTTCTTCCAGTTTCTTGATCTTGTTCTGACTGATGAACGTCTCTGCAAAGCTTCTTGCATCTTTATCATTCTTGCAGCCAACAAATACTTCACCTGCATTCGGCACATCATTAAGACCGAGGATCTCAACCGGCATAGAAGGACCTGCTTCTTTTACACGGCGTCCCTGGTCATCCATCATGGCACGTACTTTACCATATGCAGAACCTGCTGCGATCGGATCTCCGACACGGAGTGTACCCTTCTGTACAAGAACGGTTGCAACCGGTCCTTTTCCTTTGTCAAGCTCAGCCTCAATTACAAGACCTCTTGCGCGGCGGTTCGGATTTGCTTTCAGTTCCATCACTTCTGCGGTAAGAAGAACCATTTCCAGAAGCTCTTTGATTCCTTCTCCTGTATGAGCAGATACCGGTACACAGATGGTGCTTCCGCCCCAGTCTTCCGGAATCAGTTCATATTCGGTCAGTTCCTGTTTTACACGGTCGATATTGGCACTTGGCTTGTCGATCTTGTTGATCGCAACTACGATCTCGATCCCTGCTGCCTTTGCATGGTTGATCGCTTCTACAGTCTGCGGCATGACACCGTCATCTGCTGCAACAACCAGGATTGCAATATCGGTAGAATTTGCACCACGCATACGCATTGCGGTAAATGCTTCATGTCCCGGTGTATCGAGGAAGGTGATTTTCTCACCGTTGATTTCCACAACTGAAGCACCGATATGCTGTGTGATTCCACCTGCTTCTCCTGCGATGACATGGGTATCACGGATCTTGTCAAGAAGAGAGGTTTTACCGTGGTCAACGTGTCCCATAACGCAGACTACCGGCGGACGTTTCTTCATTTTCTTTTCGTCTTCTTCGTCTTCTTTCAGAAGTTCTTCGATCACATCGACTACTTCTTCTTTTTCACAGAGCACATCGAATTCCAGAGCGATTTCTTCAGCTGTCTCGTAATCAATTTCCTGGTTGACTGTTACAATCTTGCCCTGCATGAAGAGTTTCTTAACGATTACAGATGGCTGGATCTTCATTGCATCTGCAAGTTCCTGGATTGTAAGTACTTCCGGAATTGTGATCTGCTTGATCTGCTCCTCCACAACCTCTTTCTTCGGCTGTGGTTTTACCATTTTCGGCTGAGCGTTATTGTTTTTGCCCTTTTTGCCTTTCTGCAGTCTGTCTTCGTTCTCTTCATTTCTGTTATATTCTTTCTTCTTGTGCGCATCTTTTGGTTTGTTGCGGCTTGGTTTCTGTTCTGCGATTGCAGGTGCCGGAATAGACGGGCTGGATTTTCTTCTGTCGTCACGGCGTCCGCCATCACGCATCTCTCTTCCGTCTCTGTTATCACGGTTATCTCTTCTGTCTCCGCGGTTCTGGAATCCGCCATCTCTTCTTCCATCACCCGGGCGTCCCTGTCTCTGATCCTGACCGTTTCTTGGTCCGTTTGGATTTCTGCGCTGTCTGTTATCACGGTTTTCTCCCTGCGGACGATCCTGTCTGTTTCCGTTCTGCGGACGTCCCTGGCCATTTCCATTACCCTGCGGGCGTTCCTGTCTGTTTCCATTGCCCTGTGGGCGTCCCTGACCATTTCCATTGCCTTGCGAGCGCTGTCCGTTTCGACTGCCCTGCTGGCGTCCCTGACCATTACGGCCTCTTCCGCCGCCCTGTGAGTTCTGCGGTCTGAAAACCTGAACGATATTTTTCTTCTTCGGGGTATCTTCAGAAGTTTTTTCACTTTTTACTGCATCAATCTGTTCATCTGAAAGTGTACTCATATGACTTGCCACCTCAATTCCTTTATCTTTTAATATAGAGAGTATTTCTTTGTTTGTCTTATTCATCTGTTCTGCCAGTTCATATACTCTTAATTTTGCCATAAATCTACCTCCTGTATACAGTTCCTATTATCCTTCTTCCATATCCAGATGTTTTCTGATTCCTTTTGCAAACCCTGCATCTGTTACTGCAAGCGAAGCGCGGAACTCTTTTCCCATCGCATGGCCCAGGGTATCTTTATCTTCAAAAAAGTATATTGGCACTTTATAAAAATCACACATGTTCTGAAATTTCTTTTTTGTATTGTCCGATGCGTCGTCTGCCACAATCACCAGATGCGCGCGTCCTTCCTTGACTTCTTTTTCTGTCATGAATTCCCCGCTCTTTGTCTTGCCGGCTTTGGTCGCCAGACTGATCATCGATAATGCTCTATTCATGTTCAAGCTGCTCCAGCTCCTTTTCCAGATTTTCGTATATCTCTTTTGGTATCGCCTGTTTAAAAGAACGTTCCAGTCCTTTATTCTTTATTGCTTCCTGCAAACATTTTCCGGAAAAGCACAGATATGCCCCGCGCCCGTTCTTACGTCCGGTTGCGTCCAGAATGAATTCGCCTTCTGCTGTTTTCAGAACACGCAGCATTTCTTTTTTATTCTTCATTTCCTGACATCCCACGCATTTACGCATCGGGATCTTTTTGGTCGTACTCAAATAATCACCTCTGTCTATTCTTCATACAGATCAAGATCATCTGCTACTTCTTCCTCTGATTCTTCATCAGCAGAATATTCTTCGTCTGAATACTCTTCCTCCTGATAATCATCTTCATAATTCTCAGCCATATTCATATAATCTGCCGGAAGTTCGCCAGACTCGATCGCCTGTGTTTCGTTCTTGATATCGATCTTATATCCGGTCAGTCTTGCTGCAAGACGTGCATTCTGACCTTCTTTACCGATTGCAAGTGAAAGCTGGTAATCCGGTACAATTACACTTGCTGTTCTCTCATCCGGATCAGCCATTACAGAAATAACCTTCGCCGGGCTGAGTGCATTCTCGATCAGGATTGCCGGGTTATCACTCCAGTTGATGATATCAATCTTTTCACCGCGGAGTTCATTTACAACGGCTCCGACTCTGGCACCGTTCATACCAACGCATGCTCCAACCGGATCTACATCCGGGTCGTTAGACCATACTGCGATCTTGGTACGGGAACCTGCTTCTCTTGCAATGCTCTTGATCTCTACAATACCATCACGCACCTCGGTTACTTCCGCCTCAAAAAGACGCTTAACCAGTTCCGGATGTGTTCTTGATACAAGGATCTTTGGTCCTTTTGTCGTGTTCTTCACCTCTACAACGTAAAGTTTGATACGCTCTGTCGGCTCGAATTTCTCACCTTTTACCTGCTCATTCTCAGTAAGGATCGCATCTGCTTTTCCAAGGTTTACACTGACATTCTTGCCAATATATCTCTGAACCACACCTGTCACGATATCTTTTTCTTTTTCAAAGTACTGATCATATACAACTTTTCTTTCTTCTTCGCGGATCTTCTGAAGAATCAGGTTCTTTGCATTCTGTGTTGCGATACGTCCGAAAGATTTGGATTCAACCGGGATCTGTACGATGTCACCGATCTCATAAGAAGGATCGATCATCTTCGCATCTGCAAGACTGATCTGTTCTACTTTGTCCTCTACTTCTTCTACAACGGTCTTCTCCTGGATCAGAGTGTAATCGCATGTCTCCTTATCCATAATTACTTTGATATTGTCTGCTTTTCCGAAATGATTCTTACATGCATTGATCAGTGAATTCTCAATGGCATCCATCAGAGTATCTCTGCTGATATCTTTTTCCTCTTCAAGAATTGTAAGTGCTTCTAATAATTCGGTATTCATTTCCTTCTTCCTCCTGTCACTAGAAATCGAACGCCAGACGGATCAGTGCGATGTCTGCTTTATCAAATGTCATCGTCTCGCCGTCTTCATATTCAATGGTAACTGTATCTTTATCATAATCTTTTAAGATTCCAATAAACTCTTTCTGTCTGTCGATTGCCCGGTAAGTACGAACCTCTACTTCTTCTCCCAGGCTTCTTGCAAAGTCTTTTTCTTTCTTCAGCGGTCTGCCAAGTCCCGGCGAACTCACTTCCAGAATATACGCTTCATCGATAAAATCCTTCTCATCCAGAATGTCTGAAAGTTCCCGGCTTACAACCTCACAGTCATCGACCATAATTCCTCCCGGCTTATCAATATAAGCACGCAGGTACCAGTTTCCGCCCTCTTTTACATATTCTACATCCCAGAGATCAAATCCATGCTTTTCCACGATTGGGTTCAGAATCTCTTCTGTTTTCTGTTCATATACTTCTTTTTTTGACAATCTGCAACTTCCTTTCTTAATCAGGCTCCAAAAATCTGTCCGATTTTGGTTGTATGACTGGCAAAAAGAAGAGTGAACTTTCGTCCACTCTTCTGCCAGATTTCTTATGTAACTGCATACAGTATAGCACTACTTTTCCTGAAATGCAAGGATTTTTAAAATATATGCCTGATTCTCTTTGTAAAGACGCTTTCCGTCGTTCTCCTTCAGCCATTTTACAACCTGGATATCTGCTGCCCAGTCATCTGCCCAGACTTCATCACCTTCGCCACGCGCCGCCGCTTTTTCTGCGATGTATCCCGCCGGGTCTTCCGTAAGATCTTTCAGTACTTCATATGCTTTTTCGTTCTTATCATCCAGATCCTGTATCAAAACAACAGTTTCTGTATCCGGTGTCTTTCCATCGAGTGCCTGCAGCTGTTCATTATATTTTTCCAGATTCTCCAGGCTGTCCTTCGCATCCTCCAGACATTCTGTCAGGATTTCGATCTCCGTTTTTCCAGTACCACCCTTTGCAACCGGGCGGATGGATATTTCTGAATCAGCAGTCGTCTTTTTCAGCTCTGCCCGAATTCTCTCCTCATCGTGATCCATTCTTCCGATATCATATCCAAAGTAAAAACCACCAATTCCAATCACAACAAGAAGAACGATTGCAAAAATTCTTTTTCCGGATTTTTTCTTTTTCATCTTCCGTCCTCCTTACCCTAATATCGTACCTGCTATAATTCCAAGGATCATTCCGCCGATCCCGGTTCCCGCAAGCGCCGCAAGATATAAGAGTACCTTCACCGCTTTGGATTTCTCCTTTTTCACCTTTGGAAGTGCCGGACCAGGCTCCGGTGTTCGCCTCTCCTGCGTCTGTTCCGGTGTCTCCTGCCGCGGCATTCTTTCGATTTCTTCTTGTGTCGGATAGGCAAACGGCATCACATCTGCTTCAAGAGCTGAAAATAATTTTCCATCAATCCACTGAAAATACTGCCAGATCGCCGCATCAAACATCCGGTGGGTATCCAGAAAATGATACCATGATTCCACAAAGGTTTTTGTTCGGAAATATTCTCTATACGCCGGTTCCTCCAGAATATCCTTCCAGTGATACAGCTTATTCCGTTCCTTTTCATTCAAATACAGACTGATGCACTGCTCCATGATTTTCCGGACCTCACGGTCATCCGCGCCTTGTCGCTCAGAAGCATCCGCCATATTCTGGAACTGACGGGTCCAGTCACCGTCCCACGCTTCTGAGTCGTCCTTCGGTTGCTCAGGAGGTTCTACTGACTGTGTAGCACTCTCCTCTGACTTCTCATCTTTCTCCCGAGAATTTTCCATGCAATCTTCTCCGGATTCTTCTTCCATCCGCCGCGGCTCTTCCGGCATCTGTGGCTCTTCCCCTCTTCCCGCATTGCGCTCCGCCCACGCAAGCGCCTCTTCATAGGCATCGTGGATCCTCTGGAATTCCTCCGGGTGTTCTTCCGGGTGGAACTCCCGGGACTTCGCTGCATACGCCCGCTTTATCGTTTTCTTTTCCGTTGTTGGTTCAATCCCAAGTACCGTAAAACAGTTCATCACTGCTGCCTCCTCCACTCATCATACAGATAAGCTTCTATCTTGACCGGCACCGATCTCTTCGGTGTATTCTCCACAATATCCAGAAGCTCACTTGTCCTTGTATATGCCTTCTCGATCGTCCGCAGATCCTGTGCATTTAATGCAACTGAAAAATCTGCCAGGATCTTGTCCAGATATTTTCGGATTTCTCCGGTGTTTTCTTCGTAAAGACGGTCGCCTCTTTCCAGCAGAAGCCGGTTCTTTTCCTGCTCTCTCGGATGGATCTTAATCTTCTGCAGCTCTTTTCTTCTTTCCTCAATCTGCTCTGGTGTCAGATGGATATTTTTGTTGACGATCACCTTACTGAAATGCTCCTTGGTGCTCACCACGGTCACATCCACTTCCAGAATTCCGTTAATGTCATAGGTAAATCGGACATCCACCGCTTCCCTCTGATCCTCTCTTCTTGCCAGCGGCACCGGCACACGGATCCGCCCGAGCTCCAGATTCTGGTCTGCATAGCGGTGCTCGCCCTGTAAAATCGTGATATCACAGTATTCCTGGAACTGATGTACCGTCCAGTATCGCTCCACCCGGCTGATC
>ENA-ORTD01000606-ORTD01000606.1-human-gut-metagenome-genome-assembly--contig:-NODE-606-length-31459-cov-8.012291_pt1 | contig 31459 bp, 23 predicted proteins | sample MGYA00241907_ERZ509178 | MGnify/ENA primary metagenome ERZ509178 (study PRJEB26280, sample SAMEA2338793) | human gut metagenome | biome: human gut; feature: human-associated habitat; material: faeces...
AAGAGCCGCCTGCAAAGCACTGGATACGAAATAATCTCCTGCAAGCACCGCAATGCGATTATCCCATATACCGTTTATCGTCGTTTTACCTCTGCGAAGTTTCGACTCATCTACGACATCATCGTGTATGAGCGTAGCATTGTGCAACAATTCCACAGCTGCCGCGCCATATATCGTTTCGGGCTTTATATCACCGACAAGACGAGCCGTAAGCAAAACGAGGATAGGTCTTATCTGCTTACCTTTCATCGAAAGATAATGGTCTACGATACGAGATAGTAAAGGACTTGTCGAAGAAAGTATCTGCACAATGACTTCGTTCAACCGTATCAACTCGCCTTCTATGGGCTGTTTAATCTTCGACAATATATCCATCGGTGATTTTTTAGTAGGTGCAAAGATAATGCAAACCGAGAGCAGAATAAAACGAACACGCTCATTTTTTATGTCAAACAATAGCTTTATCGGGTAAAACTATAAATAAAACAAAAAGATTTGGCAGAATTATCGTAAATTTACCTCGGAATATTTCCGAAACAGAGATTCCGTATCTCCTATTTTTAGAACTAACATCTCTCGACATGTCCGATAAACGACTTTTTCTACTCGATGCTTACGCCCTCATCTACCGGGCTTATTACGGTTTCATCAAAAATCCGCGTATCAACTCCAAAGGGGTAAACACATCGGCCATCTTCGGTTTTGTCAATACACTCGAAGAAGTCCTCCGTAAAGAGAACCCGTCGCACATCGCCGTCGGATTCGATCCTGCCGGTCCGACTTTCCGACATGAAGCCTATGAGAAATATAAAGCGCAGCGGGAAGAAACGCCCGAAGTAATCCGCCAGTCGGTACCCATTATCAAAGAGATCATTCGAGCCTATAATATACCCATTATAGAAGTCGCAGGATATGAAGCCGATGATGTAATAGGAACACTCGCCAAAGAAGCCGAAAAAGCCGGATTCGATACCTACATGATGACTCCCGACAAAGATTACGGCCAACTTGTCTCCCCACACATTTTTATTTATCGTCCGCAGTTCGGAAACAGCAATTTCGAAATACGGGGCGTCGACGAAATCAAAAACAAATACGGCATAGAACGACCCGAACAAGTCATCGACATCTTAGGTCTCATGGGCGACTCGTCGGACAATATTCCCGGTTGTCCCGGCATAGGAGAAAAAACGGCCGTCAAACTGGTACAAGAATTCGGCTCGATAGAAAATCTCCTCGACCACATCGACAACCTTAAAGGGGCTACCAAAACAAAAATAGAAACCCATGTCGAGGAAATACGATTTTCCAAATTCCTTGCCACGATAAAAATCGATGTTCCCGTCTCGTTCGACGAAGAAGCTCTACGACGCTCACCGATGAACGAAACCGCTTTACACAAAATTTTCGAAGAACTTGAATTTCGGAATTTGACCGAAAGAATATTCGGGAAAAGCACATCGACACCCGTGATCGAAAACAAGCCTGTTCAAGGCTCGCTCTTTGATATATTTCCGACCGAAGGGACGGGCGAAGAAAAATATGCGACTCTCCGAGACATAAACTCCACCCCACACAATTACAAACTTGTTGAAAACGAAAAAGATATACAAGATTTAGCCCGCAAATTGGAAGGCTGTGATTTTTTTGCATTTGACACAGAAACCACCGGAGTAGAGCCTATGACAGCCGAATTGGTCGGAATGTCGTTCTCTTTACAAGAAAATGAGGCCTATTATGTACCTGTTCCGGCCCAAAAAGAAAAAGCGGACTCGATTGTCAAAATATTTAAACAAGCGTTAGAAAACCCTTCATCTCTCAAAATCGGTCAAAACATCAAATACGATTACATCATGATGCGACGTTACGGTCTGCAACCGGCAGGTCGTTTCTTCGACACGATGGTTGCCCATTACCTGTTACAACCCGAGCAACGACACAACATGGATTACCTTGCCGAGATATATCTCGGCTACAAAACCATTCATATCGAAGAGCTCATCGGGCCGAAAGGAAAAGGACAGCGTTCCATGCGCGACGTATCTCCCGAAAGCGTATGCCCTTACGCCGCCGAAGATGCCGATATTACTCTGCAACTGAAAAAACGATTCGAGCAGGAACTCAAAAAAGAGGGGCTGGAAACACTTTTCTACACCATCGAAATGCCGCTTGTCAGAGTATTGGCCGAAATGGAAATCGGCGGCGTTCGCATCGATACAGAAGCATTACGCCGATCGTCGGCCATTCTTACCGAGAAACTTGCCGGTACAGAACAAGAGATATATACATTGGCAGGTGTACCGTTCAATATCAGTTCGGCGCGACAAGTCGGCGAAATTCTCTTCGAACGGTTGAAAATAGATGAAAAAGCCCGCAAAACAAAAACCGGACAGTATTCTACAACCGAAGAAGTTCTCGAAAAGTTGCGCTACCGACACCCCATAGTCGACAAGATACTCGAATACAGAGGCCTGCGCAAACTGCTCAGCACCTATATCGATGCCTTGCCCGAACTCATCAACCCCTCTACCGGGAAAATACACACCTCTTTCAACCAGACCATTACTGCAACGGGACGACTCAGTTCGAGTAACCCCAACTTGCAGAATATCCCCATACGCGATGACGAAGGTCGGGAAATACGCCGAGCTTTTATTCCCGAAGAGGGGGAGTTGTTTTTCTCGGCCGACTACTCGCAAATCGAACTGCGCATCATGGCCCACCTCAGCGGCGACCCTGCCATGACCGAGGCCTTTGTCTCGGGACAGGATATACACGCCGCCACAGCCGCAAAAATATACAAGGTAAACATCGACGAGGTAAGCAAAGAGATGCGACGTAAAGCAAAAACCGCCAATTTCGGCATTATCTACGGCATATCTACTTTCGGTCTGGCCGAACGGCTGAATATTCCCCGCAGTGAGGCCAAACAACTCATAGACGGTTATTTCGATACCTTCCCCCAAGTAAAAGCCTATATGGAACAAAGTATTGAAACAGCCCGACAAAAAGGGTATGTCGAGACTTTGAACGGACGTAAACGCATGTTACCTGACATCAATTCGCACAACAGCGTTGTACGCGGCTATGCCGAACGAAACGCCATAAACGCTCCTATACAAGGCAGTGCCGCCGATATTATAAAAATCGCTATGGTGCGCATTTTCGAGCGTTTCGAAAAAGAGGGGTTACAAGCTAAAATGATTTTGCAGGTACACGATGAGCTCAACTTCTCAGTCCCCATCAATGAAATCGATGTCGTAACCCGCATCGTGAAAGAAGAGATGGAGCAGGCTGCCGTTTTGCGCGTACCTCTTATCGCCGATACCGGGACAGGCTCCAATTGGCTCGAAGCGCACTAATCATATCACCCGCAAGACACCGGAAACACGACATTTTATGCGTGTACGTGGCAAAATTATCCGTAAGGCTTTCTTAGGCGGAAGCATTTCCGTTATGCCCCTTTTTCTTATGACGGAATCTGCCTTCCCGACGAAATTTCGGCCTGCAACACATAATCATAGCCCGAAGCATTCTGGTAAATACGCAAGTCGAAACGAGAGGCCGCAACGAGAATATGCTCGACGATTTCGCTCTGTACCGACTCGAAGTCGACCCACGCCGTAACCGTTGTAAAACAGTATATTTCAAAAGGCGTACCATTTTCCGTAGGTTCAAGCAAACGAGCCATCACTTCGAATTGGGAGGTAATCGACGGATGATGCAATAGATACATATTGACATAGGCTCGGAAAAGGCCCAAGTTCGTGTCGATAGTTCCGTTTGCAAGCCCTTCGGAGTTGTGGGTATTCTCTACACGACCCTCTTCGCGCTGCTTCTTCTTCGCGGCAATGTAATCCTTCATATACGGCAGGTCGGCATAAGCTTCGAGTTTTTCGTCGGTACAAGCCGTAACCGAATCATTCTCGATAAGGAAAGCCCGTTTTATACGACGACCTCCGCTCTCGGTCATTCCCCTCCAATTCTGCATCGTCGAAGAGACCAATGTATAGGGAGGCAATGAAATAAGCGTATGATCGAAGTTGCGGACCTTTACCGTATCGAGCGTTATATCCTCCACCACTCCGTTTACCATGCCTCCCGGCAAAACAATCCAGTCGCCCCGACGCACAAGGTCGTTCTCGGCCAACTGGAATCCGGCCACAAAGCCGAGAATGGAATCTTTGAAAACCAACATCAAAACGGCAGCAAAAGCCCCCAACCCCGTTATAAGTTTCAGAGGAGATACCCCGGCGATTATCGCCGCAATCAGAATAACGGCAACACCTATAAATATCCCTTTAAGCAGCTGTACGATACCTTTCAACGGACGGTCGCGCCACTCATCGCGCTGAGAAAATATATGCCAGAACGTATCGATCGTGCGATTGATATAAAACCAAAACACACCGACAAATACAATACTGCATATCCGCTCTATCCACCTTATCAAGTGAGGTGCATCTCCATATACCCACGGCAGAAAAGCCAATACGATAAGCGGGAAAAAGATATAAGCGACACTCGAAAAAAGGCGACGTTTTATCATGATCTGCAATGTTTTGTTGCGCGTATGCCGCGACAGCCTCACAAAAACACGGTGCAACACGATACGCAGCAACCAAGTAATAACGAGTGAAAGCAACAATATCAACACCAGATAAATGAGGCTTTCCCATCGGTCTACGTGCCCGGAATCCATACCCAGACTCTTCAACATATCTTTTATTCCTTGCAGCAACGGCTCGGCTACCCGATACGACTTATCTTCTATATACTCCAAATTCTCCATATACATTAAATTTTAACTCCGACAATAACAATAGCGATACCCGAGACCACAACAAACAATCTCCCTCACTTCTCCAAAGATACAAATATTTTCTTACACGACTTTCTCCGGGGGTATCCACACGCTCTAAAAAGCAAGAGAGACCATTCTATAAACCGCTAAAAGACAAAAAAGATTTAGAACCCGAAAGATTTGGGCAATAGGATAGTTCGACGTTTTTTTGTACTTTTGCGGTCAGAAAATAAAAAAACGAAATAGAATGGCATTACAATGCGGTATAGTCGGCCTGCCCAACGTGGGTAAATCGACGCTTTTCAACTGTTTGTCCAACGCCAAAGCGCAATCGGCAAACTTCCCCTTTTGCACCATCGAACCCAATGTGGGTGTTATCACCGTACCCGACGACCGGCTTAATAAATTGGCCGAGTTGGTACACCCGCAACGCATCGTCCCCACAACGGTCGAAATCGTCGATATAGCCGGGCTGGTAAAGGGTGCCAGTCAAGGAGAAGGCCTCGGAAATAAATTTCTCGCCAACATACGCGAGACCGATGCCATACTGCACGTTTTGCGATGTTTCGACGACGACAATATTACGCATGTCGATGGCTCGGTCGACCCCGTGCGGGACAAAGAAATCATCGACTACGAACTGCAACTCAAAGACCTCGAAACCATCGAAAGCCGCATAAGCCGGGTACAGAAACAAGCACAGACCGGCGGCGACAAAGCAGCCAAACTGGCCTACGAGGTATTGAGCCGCTATAAAGAGGCCCTCGAACAGGGAAAAGCCGCACGCACGGTAACATTCGAGACCAAAGACGAACAGAAAATCGCCCACGATCTTTTCCTGCTCACCAACAAGCCGGTCATGTACGTCTGCAACGTCGATGAGGCCAGTGCAGTCAATGGAAATGCCTACGTCGAAAAAGTGCGGGAAGCCGTAAAAGACGAAAACGCAGAGATTCTCATAGTCGCTGCCAAAATAGAATCGGAAATAGCCGAATTCGAAACCTACGAAGAGCGGCAGATGTTTCTCAACGAGATAGGCCTCGAAGAATCGGGCGTATCGCGCCTCATACGTTCGGCCTATAAATTGCTCAACCTCGAAACCTACTTCACCGCCGGAGAACCCGAAGTACGGGCATGGACTTACCTCAAAGGCAGCAAAGCCCCCCAATGCGCAGGGATTATCCATACCGATTTCGAGAAAGGTTTTATCCGTGCCGAAGTCATCAAATACGACGACTATATCGCGTTAGGTTCGGAAGCCGCCTGCCGTGAAGCCGGAAAGATAAATGTCGAAGGGAAAGACTATATCGTGCAAGACGGCGATATCATGCACTTCCGTTTCAACGTATAACCGCCTCGCCCCGTTCCCATGAGAAAGATTCGTTCGGTCTGTGTCTATTGCGCTTCAAGTTCCCGTGTCGCACCCGCCTATTTCGAGGCAGCACAGGAATTGGGACAACTGCTCGCCCGTAAACACATACGATGCGTATATGGTGCAGGCGGACAAGGATTGATGGGAACACTGGCCGATGCCGTCATGCAGGAAGGTGGAGAAATCACAGGCGTTATTCCGCAATTCATGTACGACAACGGTTGGAATCACCAGGCTTTGAAAGATTTGATCATTACTCCCGATATACACAGTCGCAAACAACGCATGGCCGCCTTGTCCGACGCCGTCATCGCTTTGCCGGGAGGCTGCGGTACATTTGAAGAATTACTCGAAATCATTACATGGAAACAGTTGGGTCTGTACCTCAACCCCATTATAATACTCAACACCGACGGATACTACGACCCATTGATAGAAATGCTCGACCGGGCAACCGACGAATACTTCATGCGCCCCGAACACCGGGCCATGTGGTGTGCCGCCAAAACACCGCAAGAGGCCATAGATACACTATATTCCGCACCCGAATGGGACGGGAAACTATGTAAACTCGCCGTTATATAGATGATGATGTAATGCTCCTCTACGACTTGCCATATCGCCCTCGCCCCGAGATACCCGACAGCGTCTCCGCTCCCGATATGACAATACCGTCCGACAGCATCGAGGCAAAACCGTTCATCTCTCATCAACTCGAAAAACAAGATACAACGCAACTCCCGGCAGATACTACGACAACTATTCCGATAATCGATCAAAGCGACACGACGATACGCCACACACAATTACCGGAACAAGTTCCTGCGTTCCCCGCAAACGACACTCTTGTTCCGGAGCAACAGCCAATTCCTGTAATCTCCGATACAATCCGACAAGCCGCCGGGGACTCATCATATCTGCTGTCGACCGATACGGCAACAGTTCCCGAACAATCCTTTCCCGATATTCAGGCTCAAACGAGAACGGATTCGATACTCCGGGCCGACGAATCCACACAAAAGCTATCCGAGAAAGTTGCAGACGATACCACAACAACAATACAAGAAGTAGGGATAACGTTCTTATCGACAGATTCGACCCCAATTGCAACCGATACGACAGCAGCCCGACATCTTCTCCCGGACGTATATATTCCGATTGTCGAGATACGGGAAGGTCTGCCGAGTCGCCAACGCCCTGAAAACGCACCGTTCCGCGACGGAAGTTTCTTTTCCCTGCTCTTAGCAGGGCTCATTCTATTTGTCCTTTTCATACGCTATCGCAAGAAAATCTTCTCTTGGCAGACCGACGGGGATTCCGAACATCATCGGGAGGGAAACCGTACCAAACACCTCATCGGTATCAACGCCCACATACGTAACCTGTTCCTCTCTTATACGTTTGTAACCGAAGGTGCACTGGGCATCATTGCCTTTTTCATTTACAACCTCCCCCTCCCCTTCCTGGGAGGATATGCCGTGAACGCTCTGTTACTGGCTCTCCCGGCAGCATTCTATTTTCTGCTGCAACAAGGTATTTTCCTGCTATTGGCCACTATTTTCTCGACCGATGCCCGAGGTCGGGAATGGTGCGACACGCACATTATCATCAATCTTCTCCTGGGAATATGTCTTTTCCCCTTCGTCTTCTTATCGACTTACCTGCCCGAAATCGGAGAGAGTTGTCTCTTCTTATCGGCTTGTCTCTATCTGCTCTCCCGCATACTCTTTATAATCAAAGGTGTAAAACTTTTTTTGCGAGATTTTAGATGTTTGCTCTACTTTATTTTGTACCTTTGCACCCTGGAAATAGCACCCCTTCTTCTCATAGGAAAAATGGGGGGTCTTTTATAAGCACTTTATCATTAACCAATAAATTTTACCGATTTGAAAATCAAGAAGATACTGGTTTCGCAACCCCAACCGTCAGAGAAATCGCCCTATTTCGATATAGCCGAAAAATACGGGGTAAACATTGTCTTCCGTCCTTTCATCAAAGTAGAAGGATTGTCGTCTAAGGAATTCCGGCAACAAAAAATATCGTTACCCGAGTATACCGCCGTCATCTTCACCGCACGCACGGCGATCGACCATTTCTTTACTTTGTGCGAAAGTCTGCGGGTAACCATACCCGAAACCATGAAATATTTCTGTACGACCGAGGCGATCGCCCTCTATCTGCAAAAATACACCGTCTATCGCAAACGGAAAATATTCTTCGGGAACACCGGAAAACTCGACGACCTTATTCCCTCGCTCAACAAGCACAACTCCGAGAAATTCCTGTTACCCGTCTCCGACGTCAATAACGGTGAATATCCTTTGCTCGACAAGCACAAAATCAACTATACCAAAGCAGTCATGTACCGCACGGTAAGCAACGATTTCGCTCCGGACGAACCGTTCGACTACGATATGCTCATCTTTTTCAGCCCGGCGGGAATACAATCGTTGCTGAAAAATTTCCCCGATTTCGAACAAGGAGATATAAAGATAGGTACTTTCGGCCCGACAACCGCCAAAGCCGTTCACGATGCCGGTCTGCGCCTCGATTGCGAAGCTCCGCGTCCCGAAGCCCCGTCGATGACGGCAGCATTGGAATTGTTCCTCAAAGAACAAAACAAAGCGGCCAAGAAATAACGATTTTTAATCCCTCTGATTTCTACACCTTGCTATACGTTCCTCTTTCGGAACGATATAGCAAGGTGTACTTTTTTCCATAAAGAAATATTTTCTCGATATATTCCAATAAAATTGGAAATCTCTGTTTGTTCTTGTTATCGAGTTTTTTTCTATTTTTGCAATCGGAGAGAGAAACTCTCTCTCCGACATATTGGAATTTTAAGAAGCGTTATGCTTATCTTGTAAGTTGAAAACCTGAGAAACTTTCAAACGTGTACAAGGATAGCATAGTGGTTCTCACGCAATAGCGTGGGCTGCTATTACTACATTCGTACACAAGGTTTCTCAGGGCCTCAACTTAGGAAGTAGTGCATTGCAGTTCCACGCTTCGTGGTTTAATAGAAACTGTCTTTGAGGAACTGGAAAGACGCCATATTCACATTATGATGAAAACGAAATTTTTACTCCTCGCAATCCTTGCCTCAACAATGGCAGCTTGCAGCGACAACGATGAGAATGACCAAAAAGAAATTACAACTCCTCCCGAAGAAACTTCTCATGCCATTGACATGGGTATGCCAAGCGGAACGTTGTGGTGCAGTATGAACGTAGGAGCTTCGACCCCAACAGATTTCGGGGACTATTATCAGATGTCTTACAGTAAAGATGTCGCCACAGAAAAACTGGGAGCGGGCTATTCCACGCCGACAAAGGAGCAATTTGAGGAATTGATCGCGCATACCACACAACAACATACAGAGATCAACAATGTGAAAGGCATGCTTTTCAAGGCATCGAATGGGAACTCTATTTTCTTGCCTGCCGCAGCCCATCTTTCCGGCAGCTCATGGGAGATAAATAATGAGGGTTCAGGAGCATATTGGACGGTAACGCCATCGACCGAGGAAGACTATTTTTATTTCCTTGAATTTAGCAAAGCAGAAGACACACCGTGGTTCGGAGATCGAGATATAAATACCAACAAATTGCCAATCAGAGCTGTTTACAAAAAATAAAGACAAGCTGTACACTATCAACCTTTTAGAACCACATCTTTAAACAGAAAAATCTATACAAAACGATGGCCTGCCCAACCCGGATATGGTTGGGCAGGCCTTTATATTCCGACTTTGCTTTCAAAAAGAAAAAACATTTTAAAATCTCATATTTCCGAGAAAAGTCGTACATTTGTCTTTGAATGAGTTCTCTGATAATAAACGTTTGAAATAAATCAAACTCTATTAAAACACAGAAACAAAGATGAGCGATAACCGGCTTACACACGACGAACGCCTGCGGGGAGAAATCCGTGTAAACGAACTTTTTCTCTCCGGAGAATCGTTTATCGCTTACCCTTACCGCATCGTCTACAAAACCGGAGACTCTGCAAGACCCGTATCTTCGGCCATATTGGTAAGTATTCCCAAGAAACGTTTCAAACGGGCTGTAAAACGCAATAAACTGCGCCGCCGCATCAAAGAGGCATTCAGATTGAACAAGTCGCTCCTCAACATCCCGTTGGAAACTGCCGGGAAAACAATCGACATGGCTGTTATCTATCTCGATAAAGAGGTACAACCTTATGCCTTTCTCGAAAAACGCATGAAAGAGATGCTACAAAAACTGGCCGGTAAAATCGTCCCTGCAACGACCGACGAAGAAAAACAACCGTAAACGATCGAGTCTATGTTACGGTTCGTCAAGAAACTTCTCTCCTCCTTTCTCCTACTCCCTATTTATTTTTACCGGGCCTGCATTTCTCCTCTTAAACCGCCCAGTTGCCGGTATGTCCCGACCTGCTCGCAATATGCCATCGATGCCATACGTCTCCACGGCCCGGGACTCGGCTTGTGGTTGGCCGTAAAACGTATTGCCCGGTGTAACCCGTGGGGAGGCAGCGGATATGACCCCGTACCGAGTATCATACGGTACGACATACACACGCACCATATCCGCTCCATTACCACTCGAGAATATGCCGTTTGTGACCCTTATCCCCTCTATCCGTTAGAGATTGTGCACAAACGTCCCGACTGCCGTTTCTCGGTAGGCATACACCCGTATGAAAGCGCCGTTGTTTCCGAAAAAGCATGGACTGCAATAACCGAAGCCGCCGCTCTCGAACACGTCGTCGCCATCGGCGAATGCGGTCTCGACGCAACCCGGGACATACCTATGTCCCGACAACTCGAAATCTTCGAAAAACATATCTTCCTTTCCGAAAAACTGAAAAAACCGCTTATCATACATTGTGTCAAAGCCTTCGATTCCCTCATTGCCACACACCGTAAAACACGCCCGTCCCAACTGTGGATTATTCATGGATTCAGAGGGAAACCCCGACAAGCCGAACAACTGCGCCGGGAGGGATTGCTGTTGAGTTTCGGAGCAAAATACAACCCCGAAACCCTGAAAATATTCCGCCCGGGTGAAATACTTTTCGAAAGCGACGATGAGACCCTCCCTATCGATACGATTTACCGCCGTGCCGCCCGATTGTGGAAAATACCCCGTTATCTCGTCGTAGCGCGCACGGCCGAAAGCGCACACGACATATTGCATACGGCCGACGAAGAAGGGTAAAAAACATCTCTATAAGAGTGTTTTCCCCGCAAATTCATTATCTTTGCCGATATTTCCGTGAAAATAAAGCGCATTCGATAGGAAGCGAAACCGTTTTTTTCCGCTCCTCTCCCGCTCCATTTTTACAACGGGCAAAAAAATTAACTTTAAAAATAAAATAGTACTTCGATGAATTTCGTAGAAGAATTGGAATGGCGCGGCATGGTACACACCTTGATGCCGGGCACGAAAGAACTCCTCGAAAAGGAGATGGTTACCGCTTATCTGGGTATCGACCCCACGGCCGATTCGCTGCACATCGGACACCTCTGCGGAGTGATGATGCTGCGGCATTTCCAACGTTGCGGACATAAACCCATCGCATTGATAGGCGGTGCCACCGGCATGATCGGCGACCCGTCGGGCAAATCGCAAGAACGAAACCTGCTCGACGAAGAAACTTTACGCCACAACCAAGCTTGTATCAAAAAACAGTTAAGCAAGTTTCTCGACTTCGAATCGGACACACCCAACCGGGCCGAACTGGTCAACAATTATGACTGGATCAAGGATTTTTCATTCCTCGATTTTGCCCGTACGGTGGGAAAACACATTACCGTCAACTACATGATGGCAAAGGAATCGGTGCAAAAACGCCTCAACGGAGAAGCGCGCGACGGCCTTTCGTTTACCGAATTCACCTATCAATTACTACAAGGCTACGATTTCCTGCATCTTTACGAAACCAAAAATTGCAAACTGCAACTGGGAGGTTCGGACCAATGGGGCAATATCACCACAGGGGCAGAACTGGTACGCCGTACCAACGGCGGAGAGGTCTATGCTCTCACCTGCCCGCTCATCACCAAAGCCGACGGCGGGAAGTTCGGGAAAACCGAGTCGGGTAACGTTTGGCTCGATGCCCGCTATACCTCTCCCTATAAATTCTACCAGTTCTGGCTGAACGTAAGCGACGAGGACGCCGCCAAATACATCAAAATCTTTACGGCACTCCCCCACGCCGAAATCGAAGCCCTCGTTGCAGAACAACAAGCTGCGCCACACCTGCGCCCGCTACAAAAACGGTTGGCTCGCGAAGTAACCGTCATGGTACACTCCGAGGAAGACTACAATGCAGCTGTCGAAGCTTCGGGCATACTCTTCGGTAACTCTACATCGGAACAGTTACATCGACTCGACGAAGACACCTTATTGGCCGTATTCGAAGGAGTTCCTCAATTCGAGATTTCCCGGGAAGAGCTTGCCTCGGGCATACGCGCCGTAGACCTGCTTACCGAAAAAGCTGCGGTATTTCCCTCGAAAGGAGAAATGCGTAAAATCACGCAAGGCGGTGGCGTCTCGATCAATAAAGAGAAACTCGGTGAATTCGACACTATACTCAACGCCGACATGTTGCTCAGCGGAAAATATCTTCTCGTGCAAAAAGGAAAGAAAAATTATTTCTTAATTATTGCAAAATAAGAACGATTTTTTCTTGCAGATAAAAAATCTTGCGCTATCTTTGTCGCGCTTTTAGGGATTTTCCCTTTTAAAGACAAGGATTGTCTTATGGTGTAATGGTAGCACAACAGGTTTTGGTTCTGTTTGTCTAGGTTCGAATCCTAGTAAGACAACAAAAAGGAGTCATTCATAAGAATGACTCCTTTTGCTTTTCATACAATATACCTATTTTTCTTTCCAAAAGTTATCTGATTATATATTTTACTACCTATATGTAGGTATTTTTCATAATACATGACAAAAAAAATATACTTCATATCACTTTTTATATTTACTTTGCAAAAAATTTCAGAGAACCTAAACAAAATGAAAATCCGGGCCTTTGGCACTCAAATAGTCATTTTCGGTATTCTATTATTTATAAGCAATTCTGTATCAGCTCAAAGTTCATCACACAATACAGGAGAGCCTATTGATAAATCACACCACCGCACAACCGAAGATACAAGAGGAAACAAAATCCTTTCGGGGGAGATGTTACGCCGAACCAGCATCGGAAACCTTTGGAACGCTATTTTATCTCTCGAACCGTCTCTAACCGACGGTAATAGCGATCTATACGGAGACGTACCCTACTATATTCCCCAAAATACCTCTTTACAAGGTCAAACAGCATGGTCTCTTTCGGGTCAACCCTCATCGATACTATTTCTTATCGACGGAGCACAAGTATCGGCTTACCAATTCATGTGCCTCAATATAAACGATATAGAAAAAATCATCATTTATAAAGATGCGCAATCGCTCACCCAGCTGGGAACAAAAGGCGGTAACGGAGCTATCGAAGCGATATTGAGAACACCCCAAATGGGAAAATTACACATCAATTACCTTTTCGACGCCCAAATACAAACGGCCGACCAAAGCCTCCAACACCCAGCCGCCGATGTAAAAGACATAAAAGGTTTCGACTGGAAAAATACGCCTATACGCACGGCATTCAGCCACAGACACAAACTCGACATCGGCGGTGGAGACCGTTATGTAAAATATAATTTTTCGGTCGAGGGCGACCCTTCGGGAAAAGGGGTTATGAAAGACGACTACCATAAAACACTCGGATTAAGCAATTATATCTCCTACCGGCGCAGTATATTCTCTATATCAAACCACCTATCGTTCTATCAGACCAAAAATAATGCCAGCCCATACGGGACTTATGACTATTACCGGAATCTGTCTCCTGAACTGTCGCCCTACGATGCAAACGGCAAAGCAACAACTCTCCTCAGCAATGGAGCGATAAATCCCCTACACGAGGTCTCGACAGGTTCTTTCAACCGGAAAAAAATCCATACCATACAAGACCGCCTGAAAATTGAAATTGCGTTACCTGCCGACTTGCATCTCGACGGAAATTTCTCTTTCATTCGCGAAACAGGTCAAAACGACGTTTATCTCTCACCCTTATCGGGACACTACGCCAGTGCCGAAGAAAGCAGCTACACCGGCCAGTATGATATTACCCGCGACAACCAGCTCTCTTTCGAAGGCGGCCTGTCTCTCCGATACGACAAAACTTGGAAAAAATCGGTCATCGGAATCTCGGCCGGAATAAATTTTCTTAGCAATAAATGGTACGATGAGACATTCAGTGGAATAGGGATTCCCACCGACCGAATGGCATATATCTCATTTACACAAAGTTATTATAGTTCAGAGACTTCACCCTCTGCTTCGCGTTACTACGACCACAATTTATCCGGCATATTCTCGGCTCATTATCTTTACGACAACCGGTACGGACTCTCGGCGGGTACCCGCATCGAAAAGTCTTCACTATTGGCCAGTCGCGCTCGCACAGCGGCATTTTATAGCGCCGGTGTTTTTTGGAACATACATAACGAATCGTTCATGCAGAATACCGGCATCGAACAACTTACTTTGACCTTTTCGCACGGAACGAGCGGCGGCATAGGTTTCTCAAACAATGCCTACACCGTTACCTACGATAGCAACGTAGGCAATGAATATATTTACAATTACTATCTCGTCGGCACCTCCATTGTATTGATGCCCAATGACCGGCTGCAATGGTACACTGTCATGCGCAACGACCTGTCCTTATCGGCCCGTTACAGAGGCGTCTCATTATCGATACTTTACTACACCCGCCGTACAACAGATCTGCCGATAATAACCCCATTGCCGTTATCGACCGGTTATCCCCATACATTTGACAACGGCGGACAAGTCAGCAATCGGGGGATCGAAGGAACTGTTTCCGTCGACATTTTACCCGATAGTAAAAATCTATCCCTGCTGACATTCGCAGGTCTTGCATACAACCGCAACCGCATCGACAAACTCCCGACATACTTTGCATCGATCTATAACGAAGCGATAGAAAAAAGCATGGAAACAATCGGGATCTCGCCTTCGACAGGTTTTCTCCAAGAAAACCGCACCCTTACGGAATTATACCGTATCGACCCGACAAACGGAGAACTCGTCGCCGAAGGTTCGACTGCCCCGACGATACGGGGCAACTGGGGTTTCTCCGCCACATACCGGCAATGGCAATTCAATCTCGTTACGACTTTCTCGGCCGGAGCAAAAGCATACGATATGAACAGAGCGAAGACCGAAGAAAATCCGTTCGTCCGGGACAATCGCTTTTCATTACGCAACGTGCAGTTGGCCTATACATTCCCGGCATGGAAAACATTCCGCCTGATGTTGCTAGCTTCGGGAGAAAACCTCTTCCGTTACTCCTCGTCCGATATAGACTTGGGATATTACTACCCTTATGCGCGTACTTACACGTTAGCTTTACGCATACAACTCTGAAATGAAAAAGATACGACACATATTGGCCCTTTTTCTTGTTCCGTTGGTCGCCTGCACCGACTGGTTCGATGCCGTACCCGACAACGGAACGATCCCCGATAAAAAATTTTTCGGAGACGAGAACGCCTTTTATAATGCACTCATCGACGTCTATACGCAACTACGCAGCAACGACCTTTACGGAGAGAATCTTACTTTGGGCATGCTCGAATTTATGAGTCAGGACTTTATTCCTTACGACACACCGAGCACCGACATCAGCAAATTCCGTTACGATACGCCCGAAAATAGTACACGCATCGCCACGGTCATGCGGGAAATGTACCGTGCAATCGCATCTTGCAACAAAATTCTCGAAGAAATAGAGCATACCGACGTCTCTTTTTACAACCCGGGACAGAAAGAGATCATCACCGGTGAATTGTACGCACTGAGAGGGGCTCTACATTTCGACCTTTTACGGCTGTTCCATCCTACCGTTACCCGAGAACCCGGCTTCTCGGGGCTACCTTACATGACGCATTTCGGCACAGAAACGAGCCGGCCGCAAACATCATCGCAACTGTTGCGCCTTATCCTCGACGATCTCTCGCATGCTGCCGACTTGTTGAGAGAATATGACCCTATATTATCGGGCTGGAACCACTCCTCCGTGGCCTTGGGACAAATCGATAACCGGCTGCGGACATTTTATCTCAACTATTATGCCGTAACCGCCCTGCAAGCCCGCATATATCTTTATATGGGAGACTACAAAAATGCTCTCGAAAGAGCACAAGAAACTTACTCCCATTTGCAAAAAGTAGAGGTTTCTTCCCAATTATTCTACTTTGTTTCTCCGGGAAAATACAACAGCGACTTTTGTTTCTCACGGGAACACATTTGGGGAATATCGTCCATGCCCGACGGATTTACAGCGTTATCCGATACGATGTTCCGAACGAATCTGATAACAGTGCGCAGCGACATATCGGCCGTTTTTCCCGATGCCAACGATACCCGTTTCCGTGAATGGTTCACCCGCCAAAGCAATGGAAGCTATACATTGCAACATAAGTTCGGTTCGAGTACTTTACTCTCGGGATATATTTACAGCTCGAGCGGTAGCGAATCGGATCTGCCGGCACGCATTCCCGTCATCAAACTGGGAGAAGTGTCGCTTATCGCGGCCGAAGCCCTTAACCGGGACAACAAGCCCGATGAAGCAGCCGAATGGCTCATCGAAATGCAAACATCGAAAAGGAACTCCATAGTCGAACAGATGAAAGCCAACGGAAAAATTTCCGTCGAAACGATAGATGCCGCCATACGCGACGAATATCAGCGCGAATTTTGGGGAGAAGGCCAACGCTTTTTCTTCCACAAACGCATGAACGATACCCGCATCGTCTCCTACAACGGCGACAGCATCGATATTTCCAGCGAACAATATACATGGCCCATACCGGCCGGAACGATTTCGGTAAATCCAGAATAAATGAAAATGCGCCCCCTATATCTCCTGCTGATAATCCTATCGGGAATACACTTTTTCTCGATGGAAAAATCTTACGCCCAAAAAAAGATGTCGGTGCATCTGCAACACAAAACATTGAATGATGTACTGCTTACAGTACAAAAAAACGGAAGATATTATCTTTATATCGATCCTTCCATAAATACAGAGAAACGCATCTCTATATCTACACAATATACCGATCCGGTCGCTTTCCTCCAACAAATCGACAACAGCCTTTCTTACGAAATCATCGATAATACCCTTGTCGTAACACCTCAAAAAGATAATGCCGGCCGCTTATTCGGCCTTGTACTCGATGAAAACGAACAACCCGTATCGGGAGTCGTCGTACATTGTGGAAACGGAAAAAAGAACGGTGCCGCCCTCACCGACTCAGACGGGCGTTTCTCGCTCCCCGCTGGAACTGCAAACACCACTCTCACCGCAACGTTCATCGGATACAAAAAACAAAATATCGAAGTCGGAAAGAAAAAATTCTTCTGCATACATCTCGAAGCCGATGTAAATGAACTCGACGACGTAATTGTTACCGGATATGCCCCCAAAGCAAAAAACAGTTTTACCGGTACTGCCGTACAGGTAAAAGGTGAGGAACTGCGTACTATCAACAATACGAGCTTTTTCGATGCGTTGAAAGTTTTCGATCCCTCTTTTAAAACGGTCGATTCCCGGGAACTTTTCGGTTCCGACCCTAATCACGTCCCCTCGCAAATCGAGATACGCGGACAAAATAGCTTCCCCGACATATCGGAAAACAACCTGCGTACCGAAACCAGCCTGCCGGTATTTATCCTCGACGGCTTTGAAGTAAATGTGGAAAAAGTGTACGACCTCGACATGAACCGCATACAAAGCGTTACCATACTCAAAGACGCTTCGGCATCGGCCATCTACGGGTCTCGCGCCGCCAACGGAGTAATCGTCATCGAGACAAGAAGTCCCGAAGCCGGAAAACTGCAAATCAATTACTCGCTTACCTCGGGCGTGCAAGTTCCCGACCTCTCTTCCTATAACCTCATGAATGCCGCCGAAGCCCTCGAATTCCAAAAAGCAGCCGGGGTTTTCAACGCCACCAACGAGGGAGAAGACCCGGGAACACGGCTCAACTCCTATAACGTCATCCGACAAGAAATCATGAGTGGAACCGATACTTACTGGCTTTCCAAGCCCCTGCGGGTGGGATTCCAGCATAAACACTCCCTGCTCATCGACGGTAGCGTAAATAACGAAAAAGCCGAGAAAGAAGAATTTGGGAATATCCGTTACTCGGTCAATCTCGCTTTCGGACAGAACAACGGTGTCATGAAAGGCTCGGGTCGAACTACTTATGAAGCCGGCACAAAACTGCTTTACAACAGTAAAAAATTATATATCACCAACGACCTGCAATTCAGCATGGTCAATAGCGACGAATCTCCTTATGGCGATTTTTCGAGTTATACGCAAGCCCTTCCCTATCATCGGGAAAAAGATGCCGACGGAAAATATTACCGCACCCTATCGCTTGCCAACGTAGCCCCCGAAGGTATGAGCCTGTCTATTCTGGCACAACAAGAATCGCCCGTTTATGAAGCCAAATACCTCAATTCCTTTACCGAAAAAGAGAACTACAACGTAACCAATAATACCAGCATCAACTGGGAAGTTTTCTCCGATTTGCGTGTACGAGCCAATTTCTCGGTATCGTATGACTTCAATCGTACCGACGGATTCATTTCCCCCCAGAGTTTCTCCTATATCAACAGCGACGATAACACTTCAACGACTCCCAGCGTACTTTACAATCGGGGGAAATACACACTCAGTAACAATTCCTCTCTCAGTTATAAAGGCAACATCGTAGTCTCTTATTCCCATTCTTTCGGAGTCCACGACATACAAGCCATCTGGGGCGGCGAAGTCAGTCAAAACGAATACAACAGCGATGGCTATACGCTTACGGGATTCCTCGGCGACGCGCTCAATTATCTTTCCTACGGAGTACAATATGAGTTGTACGGACGGCCGTCGGGTAGTGAAAGTATGGTACGGGCAGCGGGTACTTTTGCCAATATCAACTATTCCTATCACAACCGTTATCTGGTCGACCTGACTGGTCGTATCGACGGTTCGTCGATTTACGGAAAAAACCAGCAGACAGCACCCTACTGGTCGGTAGGATTCCGATGGAACATGCACAACGAATCGTTCTTGAAAGGCAACGATATGCTGCAAAAACTGGCCTTGCGACTCAATGTGGGCACAACCGGGAACCAGAACTTCTCCAAAAGTCAAGCCACGAGCCTCTATACATTTCTGACATCGGTTTATGGCGGATATTTCGGCGCATTGGTATCGACTCTGGGAAATCCCGATCTGAAAGGACAACTCACTTACAACCGGAACATCGGGATAGAAGGCACTCTCTTCGGCAATAAGTTCAACTTCGACATCAACTATTACTACAACACGACCGAAGGAAACCTTACCGATATCACCATAGCCCCATCGATAGGTTTCGATTCCTACAAAACCAACATGGGAGATCTGACAAACCAAGGCTTTGAATTCAGTTTCAGTTACACCCCTATCCGCACACGGGACATCACCCTCAATTTCATGCTCAACGGCGCACACAACACCAATCGTATCACCAGTATCTCCGAAACATTGCGGAAGTACAATGAGCAGATAAGCAAAGATGCAGAAAAAGGTACGGCCAACGTTTTCCTATTCAAAGAGGGAGAATCGATGAATACCATCTACGCCGTGCGCAGCCTCGGTATAGACCCCGGTACAGGTAAAGAGATATTCCTCACCAAAGAGGGGGAAAAAACATTTACGTGGAGTGCCGACGACCAAGTTCCCGTAGGTGTAAATGAACCGATCTTACAAGGATATATCGGAGGAAATTTCCGTTATAAAGCATGGGAAATAGGTACGACATTCAATTATTCGTTCGGTGCCGACCGTTACAACTATACTTTGCACGAAAAAATAGAAAATGTCGACTATATGGTCAATAACGACCGGCGTGCCCTGACCGAACGCTGGAAACAACCCGGCGACGTAGCCCGTTACAAAGCCATCAGCGACAATAGCGTAACGCAATCGACTTCCCGATTTGTACAACGGGAGAGAATGTTGAGCCTCACCTCTTTGCGCATAAGCTACACTTTGCCGCAATCGATATTGCGCGGACGCAAACTATCGATGGTAAAACTATCCGTTACCGGCAACGAAATATTCTACTGTTCGACCATCAGGCAGGAAAGAGGTCTCACCTACCCTTACGCACGCTCGATCAATTTCTCGGCTTATATAAACTTCTAACCGTATGAAAACCGTCAAATATCAAATATTACATATTTTCCCCGCTTTTTTCCTCGCAGCGGTTTTATCGGCCTGTTCATGGCTCGATGTCGGCTCCAAATCGGAAATAGACGGGGACGAAATGTTCCTTTCTACCGAAGGCTATTATACGGCAATCACAGGCGTATACATCAATATGGGCAGTACCGAGTTGTATGGCGGGAATCTTCCGCTCTCGGCCCTTGAACCGCTTACCCAGCAATATACACAACCCGATGATGATACCGACCGCACCAAATGGGGACAATACAACTACACGACCGACGGAGCCAAAACCATCATCGATGATGTCTGGGGGACGATGTACAACACCATCGTCAATTGCAATCTGCTCATCGAAAATCTCGAAAGGGAAGATTGTCCTGTTTTCGACGCCGGAGTATGGGAAATTCTCACAGGTGAAGCTATCGGTCTGAGAGCTTATATGTTCTTTGACCTGATACGCCTTTACAACGAAGCATATTGCGTAAATCCCGAATGTAAAAATGTTCCGCTGAAAAAAGATTTCGGCTTCAATCTCGGCGAGCAGGCCACGACCCGGCAGGCTCTCGATTACCTTGTGGGCGAACTCAACCGGGCACAAAAACTTTTGCGGGAAAACGACCCTATCGTTTCGGGTAAAAGTTACTCCGACAAATATGTCAATTACGATCGCCGTTATCGCATGAACTACTATGCCGTAACAGCTTTGCTGGCCCGTATCGAACTGTACAGGGGAGAATACGCCGCTGCATACGGTTATGCCGAAGAGGTCATCGGAAACTCCGATTTCCGATTTATCGAAGCCGACGAAATCATTGAAACCGATGCGTATGGAAAAGAACAAAAAATCGACCGCCTTTTCATGCCCGAAATGATTTTCGCTCTCGGGAACGAGAATATTCTCACTACGTCCCGCTCCGACTACGAAAGTTTGGGCGGCGACTTCATCAAATCGGCTGCCTGTTATGACGAAAACGATGTACGCCGCAACTGGATTTATACCAATCCAAGCGCCAACAATAAAATAAACCTTATCCGTTATCAACGCTCGACGCTCGCCGAAGATGCTTATCTATACGACATACCGGCCGTACCGTTACTCAAACTCGGTGAAATGTATCTCATCGCGGCAGAAGCTGTCTTGAACAACCCGTCGGCAGGAGATAAAAATCCGGGCGAATGGATCAACACATTAAAAGGGCATCGCAACACTTCGCTCCTTCCCGACGGTGCCGATAACAACGCGATAGAGACCCAGATCACGCGCGAATACATCGGAGAATTCAAAGGCGAGGGCCAACTGTTCTTCTACTACAAACGCCGTAACATGTCGGCTATCGACGATGGATACTATACGGGAAACACCGTAAAAATGAACTCGTCATATTATACATGGCCTTTACCTGAATATGAACAGGATTTCGGCCACGGAACCGGAAAATAAGAGAGGAGATCAAAACAATGAAAAAATACATTTACCTGCTTCTTATTTGTTACTTTGCAGTCGCATGTAAAGAGGACGTTATTGACCTTTACAATGCCGAGCGTCCTGCCCTCAACTTCGCCAAAGGCGACTTCAATCCCGGAACTTATCCCGAAAGTTACTCGTTCAACGCCTATTTTCTGGGTGTAGGAGCCGGAGATTATACGTTGCAAATTCCCGTGCGACTATCGGGAACCATCGATAACGAGAACGACCGTACCTACCATGTGCAAGCCAATGAGGGAAAAAGTGAGAACTCCGAAAACGGAATACATTACACCCTTGCCGGAAACCAAATTTTCAGAAAAGGTCTTTATCAGGACTCCGTATCGGTTACGATACATATAGGGGCGCTCGATACCGAGCATGACTATCGCATCTGGCTCGAACTCGTTCCGGGCGAAACTTTCGATGCCGGCATTCCCGAGTACCAGTACGTCGTCATCGACTTCATGAAAAACCTCAATACCATGCCCGATTTTTGGGCCAATAACAGCAAACTGGCCAAGATACCTTACCACCCCAAGAAATGCGAAGTTTTCCTTGAAATAAGCGGCATTACCGACCCCGAATGGGTAGATGCCGGAGGCACGATACAGCTGGAATACTGGATAAACCTCTGTACGCAATATTTCCTCGAAAACGAAATTTACGACGAAGAAACCGGAAACCGTATCTACTTCGATTTATGAAAAATAGATTCGCCTTATACATTGCTTGTGTTCTATTGTCCGGTCTGTGCAGTTGCCTGCAAGACAAAGACAGCGTGGCATCGTGGACACCCGATCACGTCATTCGCGTATCGGGTATCTCAAAAGACGGATATACGCTTTATCTGGGCGACCGTTTCACTTGCAATCCGCAAATCACTTTCTCCGACAGCACGCGGGCCGGAGACTATGATTACCGGTGGATTATCGGTAAAAACGAAATCATTTCCCGCGAAAAAAATCTCGACTGGGAAATAGCTTTGCCGACCGACTATAAACTCAACAGCGAAATCCCCGGCGTATTTGTAGTGCATAATACGGTCAACGACCTCGAATTCCGCCAAACGTTTACTCTTACTCTCCTCACTGGATATACGCCCGAGTATATGGCCATATACGAGACCGATGAGGGAAATATCGAATGGATGTCGTTACAAGGAACACCTTATGAGTGGACACGCACCTACGAAGACATGATAGAGCGGGTGAATAGGACTACCGTGCCGGGACCTTTTATCGGGGCATTCAACTCGACCGACGAACTGGCTATTTTCAGCGGGCACGAACCCGATTACGGAGTTACCGTAAGCATGATCGACGCCGACGAAGACGACGACTTCGTAGCCAATGTAGGAGAAATCGTGGGTAATATCTACGGACGCGTGTATCTGGGCAACGCCTCCCGGCTCGACATCAAAGATGTAACTTACGGGGAAGGAGCCAGCAAATACCTCATCAGCAACGGTACGCTGCACGTCTTCAACGGTCTTGAAAAACGTCTGCCCATGTACGACGAAAATACCTACATAAAAAGTACCGAAGTCGCTCAGACTGTTTCGTCAAAACAATTCATGCGTTTCAAGAAAGCGACTTTCGTACGCCATAATGACGGCCGTATAGGTTGTTTCCACACGTATAACGACCAAATGGAATGGATAACGATCGGTGGCGAACCGTTCATGCTCGACACGATTTGCGGGTGTTTCACCCAAGCGACGGGAGAGGGCTCGAACAAACCTTATGACGTGTATCTTATCGGCGGACGCGACAATACGTATAAAATATATCGCTTCCACGTCGATTACATCAAAACCCAAGTACAACCTATCGTCTATGACGACAGTTTCGACATACCGGCCGACTTGGTAGAAAAGGTTCGTTACTGGTTCGGCTCGTTTGGCGAGGAGTATGCTTTCTATGTTACCCAAGACGCCATTTACCGGTTTGACTACCATGACATGACGACCTTTACTCCGGCAACGGCACCACTGATACAGTTCGACGGCGACAAAGAAATCCTCGACCTGTTTATTCTGCAAGGCAGTACCTTCCGCGACGAAGACGACTGCACGGTGGCCTTCCTCTACGACACAAAAACAAGAAAAACCACACTCTACGTCTACGACACGGTAACCGGCCGCAAATATGCCGAATACATCGATCTGCTACCGGGTCGTGGCGTATTTTTCACAGCTCGATAATAAAAACACCTAATCCTGAATATATGAACGAAGAACGTCCCGTCATCGAATGTAGAAACGTTACACACTACTACGGCAAGAAACTCGTTTACGAAAACCTGAATATCGTCGTTCCCGAAGGCCATATCATGGGGCTTTTGGGGAAAAACGGCGCAGGAAAAAGTACGACCATAAATATCCTGAACGGTTTTCTCGAACCCCGTTCGGGTCAATGCCTCATCTATGGAGAAGACACGCAGAACCTCTCTCCCGAAACGAAAAAACGCATCGGATACCTCATTGAAGGGCATATCCAGTACAGTTTCATGAACGTACACCAGATAGAGAAATTCTATTCGGGATTTTACGAGAACTGGAAAAGCGACGCCTATTGGTCTCTGATAAACCGATTGAAAATCACACCGAAACAAAAAATATCGACCATGTCGTGCGGACAACGAGCCCAAGTCGCACTCGGACTCATTCTGGCACAAGATCCCGACCTGCTTATCCTCGATGACTTCTCGCTGGGTCTCGACCCCGGCTACCGCCGCCTCTTCATCGACTATATGCGGGAATACTGCAAAGCCGAACATAAAACCGTGTTTCTCACCTCACACATCATACAGGATATGGAACGGCTCATCGACGACATCATCATCATGGACTACAACCGCATGCTGGTACAAGGCCCAGTCAAGGACTTCACCGACCGCTTCAAAGGATTCACTTTCGACCTCGACCGCGATGACGTAGTTTTCGGGAAAGACGAAGCCGCAAATGTAGAGCATATCAACAACCATTACGAGTTCTATACCTACGACGACGAGAATACCGTCAAAGAACTTCTCGACCGAAAAGGACTGGCATATAAAAATTTCGACCGTCTGCACATGACGCTCGAAGATGCATTTATAGGTCTCACCGGCAAATATTAAAGATTTATGAAACCGATATGGCATCTTTTCTATAAAGAGTGGATCAAAACCCGGACGGCTTTCTTCTGCTCGCTTTTGGTAGGCGTGGGAGTCGTATTCTATATTTTCATCGGCGTAGAAAATAAAATCACGCTCATGGGGGCTAAAAATTATACCCTGAATATTCTTTACAGCAACCCACCCGTCATCTACTATTCGTTGTTGCGTTACTTGCCATTGCTCGCTGCCGTAAGCATCGGCATATCGCAATATGTTCCCGAAGTCGCCCAACGACGCATACGGCTCACTTTGCACCTGCCGGTAGGCAATCGCACACTTTTCATCGGTATGGCTTTCTACGGATTGTTGCTCATCACGATTTTCAATGCGATCGTTCTCGGATTTTTCCTCTGGAAAAACAGTTTCATTTTTCCGTCCGAAGTTACCATACCGGTACGTCATACCGTATGGGGTTGGTTTCTCGCCGGGTACTGGGTATACAACTATATCGCCTTTACAGCGCTTGAACCCAACCGTCTGCGCCAATTATTTTATACGCTGACCGGTTTAATCGTGCTCTCGCTCTATTTCTACGATGTACCTTTCCACGGGGCTTACGGCTCATCGACACCCGTTCTTGCACTGTTGGCATTGCTTTCCTGCCCTCTTATTCTATTCAGCGGATACCGATTAAATAAAGGAGAACGATAATGACACATAAGATACTGCACATCATCGCCGTTCTTTTTACGGCATTGGCCGCCGCACTGATACTGCCGCGTTTTTGTAAAAACAACCGGTCATATTTTTCTCATCTCTATTCCGAGGCGGTCTATTCCGAAATTCTACAAGACTTCATTCTTTCCCATTACGAATACACTCGGGAAAACGGCCAGATAAAAGCTTTTACGGCCTACCGCGATACACGGGGAAACGCCATAGACTACAAGGCGCTCGACTCGCTCTGTCCGTTGAACAATGCCGCACAATTGGCGTTTGAAAACCGCTTTCCCGACACAATCTGCGGGCAGGAAGTTACACCCCGGGAGGCAGAAGAAGCTGTTTTCCGTCATCGCATCTCCGCACCTTCGCTCGATTACGGACTCTATGACCTCATAGACCGTTACAGCTACCGGTCGCAGAAGTTCAATACGCAAGACCTTATGCGGTTTACCCAAGAGGGCATAGAGTTTATTCTGCCCGAAAGCAACCGCATCGATACGGTAAAATCCGGATTGTTCAACCGGGCTTTGGCGCAAAACGATTTCGTCCCGCCGATGACCCGTATATGGTCGCCCGCTAACCGTACCGACCTCGAACAACAAGGTTTCTTCCTGAATGACAGTAAAGGAAATCTCTTCCGTCTTTCCATGTCCGAAGGCGCACCTGTCGTCGAGCCGCTCAACCGCCCCGACGACAAGGAAATACTCCTTATGAGTTTCTGCGATGAAGAAGACTTTCTCGCCATCGCCGTTACGACCGACGGAGACAGCTATCTGCTGCCGCGCGACAGGTCGGGATACAGCCGACTGCCGTTACCCTCATTCTTAGGGAAAAGCGTATCTCTGTCGGGTAATCTGTTCTACTATTTCTTTACCCTCGAATCGGACGACTCGACACAATACGTCGTTATCGACAAATCATTACGCCCCGTAAACAGGTACACGACCAAGCAGGTTACTCCCGAACCGGCGTTCGACTTCTCGGCTTATCTTTTCCCGGTACGTATCACGCAGTCGGCCTACACCGGAATCAAAGTCCGGATAGGCGATCCTGCCAAATTCCTGTTCGTGAACCTTCTTTTGGCCCTACTTACTTTTTGCATACGCCGCCGGCAAAAATATTCCGTGGAAGTACAACTCATCGACACACTCATCGTCGCACTGTTAGGCATTTACGGAATGGCGGGGGCATTCGCCCTTCCTTACCGCCGCAACGATAAAAAAGAAAAACATTCGATATGACACGCACGCAAATAAAACATCTTCTCTATAAAGAGTGGCTCAAAACACGCTGGTTTGCTGCCGTAAGCCTTCTCTTGGGGATTATCCTCTCGACTTACGCCTGCATCGACGCTCTCTCATCGTTCCACAGTCTGGGAGGCGCATTCTTCTACTCGACACTGCTCTCGGGCAACATTTCCCTGATGGGCCAACTCAAATATCTGCCGCTGGGCGTGGCTCTGCTCATCGGATTGTCGCAATTCATGCCCGAAATCACCAACAAACGCATACGCCTCACCCTACACCTTCCCATCGGCGGGACGGCTGCCGTCTATACGATGATATTGTACGGCGTCGTTCTCTTTTGCTGCGCGCTGTTGCCGGCGGTTCTCATCACGACGATAACGATGGCGGTATGTTTTCCCGCAGAAATAACCATACCAGTATGGCAGACGCTGTTTCCCTGGTTGCTGGGAGGAATGACAAGTTATTTCTTCGTAGCCATGATTGCATTTGAACCCATTTGGAAATTCCGGTTTTGCTATATGCTCGTCGCTTACTTCATTTTGCGATTCTTTTACCTCGGCTATGGTACGGGAAACGCCGTAACCGCCTATCCGATACTGCTGGTCATCACACTTATATCCAGCCTGTCGGTTATCTATACGTCGCACCGCTTCAACAAAGGAGAACTCTGATTATGGCAAAGATTGTACGATTTTTACTGATACTGACGACCATCTTCACGCTGTCGTTTTACCTGCCGTCGCTCTACCGCCGGACGGTCGAAAAAAGACCGCTGAAAACAATGATTTATTTCAGCGAAGTATCGCGCGACTTCGTCATCGCCCGCGAAACCGTCGACTCGACCTCGCAGCAAGGTTCCATGCTCTATTACGATGGCCGGAACAACCTCCTTTCCGAGACAGAATACATGCAACTCCTGCCTTTCAACAACCGGAGGAAGCTGAAACTCATGGGCATCATGCCCGATTCCCTCAACGGGGTGGAATTGACGACCGATGTCCTGAAAAACGTAAAACGTAGCATGCTGATCGCCGACCGCTCATTTACGTATCAAATCGACCCGCTATTCGAGTCCGAACCCGAACGGCTGGGTGTAACCCTGCCCGATGATCTTTTCCGTATCGGAAAAAACGGCATCGAATTTATCGATTGCGAGACGGGAGAGATACGGAAAGAAAAAAGCGAACGTTTCAAAGAAGCCATGCGGGCAACCGGGTTCGAAGCCCCGGCAAGCGGTATTTATGGCATACCTTCGGTCATCAAACGATGGGACAGCGGGTATTTCATCACCGACCGCAATGGGCGGCTCTTCCACCTGAAAATGGTAAAAGGCGCTCCTTTCTGCCGGAAAATCGAGACCGGATTCGACGTGAAAAATATCCGGTGTCATACCGATGAAGAAATATTTTGCCACTTGTTCGACACCGAAAACAACCTCTACGTCCTCACGACCGATTATACCTTGCACCGTCTTCCGGTAGAAATTCCGTCGGGACGATGCTTCATGACATCGAACAGCTTTTTCCGCACCTACAAAACGACCGAGAAAGATTCGAGTATTCTGTTCGTACTCGACCCCTCATTCCGTTTCGTAGCCCGATATGCCGAGAAAATCGACCATTACAACGACACTCCCGAGGCTGGGTGGGAGAGAAGGCTGTTTTCTTTCTCCACGATGAAGACACCCGGGTATGCCCATTTTATTCCGCTGTTCAACCCGATACGCGATTTTTGGCCCGTCAACGCGATATGCCTATTGGCTTGGATTGTATCGAAACTCTATCGGCGACGTTCGTTGACACGACCCGAAAATATAGGCGACGCTATTGTCATTCTCCTCTCGGGTCTTTACGGACTGATCGCCGTGTGGATATTTCCTAACCGAAAATAAAGATTTGCACCTAACCCTATAACTCAAAATCAAAAACATCTATGGAGACAATCACAGTAAAAACCAAGAAACCCTCATTCATCGGATTCGCGGCATTTATGATCGTTCTTTTCACCATGCCTCTGGGACATGCCGCCATGATTATCATGGAAAAAACGCTGGGAGAGAGCTATCTCACTCCCGCAGCATTCCTTTTGGGACTGGTCGGCGCCGCACTCGCCGTCTGGGGCTTTTATATGAAAAATGAAAATGCCGCAACTTTCTCGGGACTCATCGGCGGACTGATGGTATGGACCGGCTGGATCGAATTCACCTTTGTTTACTACGCCCACCGTTACGATGTAGCTCCGCTTATCGAAAACGGAGAAATCGCCACCAAGCCCGAATACCTCATCATGATGTCGTCGATCGGGTTCTTAGCCATCATCATGATGTTCTACATTTTCAGCGCACGCACCCGTTGCGTATTTTTCTGTTGGGTACAGAAAGTACTGCACATCAACCGTCATGAAGAATCCCTGCAAACAGTACACCGCAACCACTCCCTCACCACTTTCATGGAGACCAACATACTGTTGTGGGCCAGTTATATGCTGCTTATGTTCGCTTACGACGACCATATTCTGGGCGACCGGCATCCGGTAACGGCTTTTATCGCATTCGGCAGTCTCGTATGGTCGGCCTATCTTTTCGTAAAACTCATGAAAATACGCAAAATAGGATATGCCATACGTTATGCGATCCCTACGGTAATCATCTTCTGGACCTTCGTAGAGATACTGGGCCGCTGGGATCTTTTCCACGAAATATGGGTGGAACCGGGAAAATACAAGACCGAAATCATCATCATGTTCGTCGTATTCCTGCTTTTCTCGGCATACCTGTTCTTCCGCAAAAAACATGAAACCAAATAAAATGATTATCAACTTTTAATTCAGTTTTATATGAAAAAAATCTTACTCTTTTCGGCATTCCTCGGTTGCTTTGCCCTGGGACATGCCCAAACAAAAAACGTGGTTGTAGAAACCGCCGGAACATTGAGTACCCTCATTCCGGCCGAAGAAGTATCTACCCTTACGACATTGACGGTAAGCGGAAGTATCAACAAAACCGACCTCGATACCCTCAACGGTATGCCCGCTCTTACGACACTCGATCTGAGCCAAGCCAACATCGTTGCCGAAACCGTCGGTGAAGTTACTTATGCCGCCAATACCGTTCCAGAAGCGACATTTGCCTCTAACAAAAATTTGATATCTGTCGTTTTTCCTAAGTCTTTACAGCAAATTGAAACAGAAGCATTTTCTGACTGTAGTAATATCTCTACTCTTGATTTCAGCACTTGTCCTGAACTCACCATAATTGGATACAGAGCTTTTGGAGGTATAGACAATCTGAAAAGACTCTCTTTCAACGGCTGCTCCAAACTGACAACTCTTGGAGATTACGCATTCTCCAACGACTTTATTATTGAATCGATAGATTTCACCGGTTGTTCAGCACTTTCTTCTATCGGTTTGAATGCATTCAACAACGTGAGAGAAGCTCTTACCACTCTTGATTTAAGTACCTGTACTGCACTGACAGAAATAGGAAAAAGCAGCTTCAAATCTTTGAAGAAAATGACATCACTCATTCTCCCCGAAAATATCAAAGTCATCGGTATGGGAGCCTTTTACGCATGCCATTCTCTCGAAACGATTACGATTCCTGCTTCGGTCGATTCGATAGCACCTCACTCTTTCGGTCAGCCCAAAGCATTAAAAACTGTTATTTGTAAAGGTATCAATACCAAGGCTGCCGAAATGGCCTTCTCCAACAACACATATGTATCTAGTCCTTCTACAAAACCTGCTGAAGAAAATTACAGCGACAAAGGATATACTCTCGTCGTACCGAAAGGTTGTGCCGATACTTATCGTGCCGGCATCGAATGGGCTAAATTCCCCACTATCGAAGAAGCCGAATCGGGAGCCATCGACGCCACCGAAATCCTGAGCGATGTACACGTCTATGCAAACGGCAATGCTATTGTCGTAGAAGGAGCTGTTGCCGGGACACAAGTATCGGTAATCGGTCTCAGCGGATATACCGCTCAGAATGCAGTTGCAGACGGTTCGACGCTTTCCCTGACAATCGAACAAAAAGGTCTGTTCCTCGTAAAAGTCGGAACCTCCGTATTCAAAGTGATACTTTAATTGTTTTTTCCTTGTAGAACAGGCCCGCGAGCGAATCGGCTCGCGGGCCTGTCTCATTTTCCCGATGTTATAAAAAAACAAGAATTGCAGAGAATCGTAAAAAACAAAAAAGGTCGCCGACTGAATGTCAACGACCTTTTCGCTCTTCAGGTAGGACTTGAACCTACGACCCTCTGATTAACAGTCAGATGCTCTAACCGACTGAGCTACTGAAGAATGTATGATGTATTTTTGGTTTCCGCACCCGGAAATTTTTTCGCTCTTCAGGTAGGACTTGAACCTACGACCCTCTGATTAACAGTCAGATG
>ENA-ORTD01000609-ORTD01000609.1-human-gut-metagenome-genome-assembly--contig:-NODE-609-length-31358-cov-3.967192_pt1 | contig 31358 bp, 26 predicted proteins | sample MGYA00241907_ERZ509178 | MGnify/ENA primary metagenome ERZ509178 (study PRJEB26280, sample SAMEA2338793) | human gut metagenome | biome: human gut; feature: human-associated habitat; material: faeces...
AAAAAGAAGCTGTTTCCTTCTTAGTAATCGGATAAAATCAATTACACGTAACAGCTGCTTTTACTGATATGCTCTTTATCGAAAATGATATTTATTCTTGCTTTTCACTCAACTCTCCGCTTTTCATAATTAAAACTTTGTCGCAAAGGCAATCAATATCTTCTTTATTGTGACTTGCAATAATAATTATGCATCCCGTATCTCTTAGTTTTTTGAATAAATCTCTAATTCGATAAATACTAATCTCATCCAATGCATTTGTAGGCTCATCCAATAATAAAACCTTTGGCTTCTCAAAAAGAGCTTGCGCGATTACCAGTTTCTGTTTCATCCCCAACGAATAAGTCTTTACTTTCTTCTTATCAGAAGGATTTAACCCTACATCTTCCAGTGTTTGCTTTATATCTTCTTCGCTGGCGATATGACGAATCATTGATAACATTTTCAAATTCGTAAAAGCGTCATACTGCGGCAACAAGCTCATCGTTTCTATGATAATTCCTGTATCTTCCGGAAAATCAATATCCTTGTGCAGCACCTTATCATCATATCTAATTTGTCCGGATGTCGCATAAATCATTCCCGCTAATGCTCTTAACAGCATTGTTTTTCCTGATCCATTTCGACCATACAAGCCATAAATCATCCCACTCTCAAATATATAGTTAATATTTTTCAAAACTTCTTTATCACTTAAAATTTTTGTATAATTTTCTACGATAATTTTACTCATTTTGCATTCTCCTTTCTCTTGTCAGCCCATAGTCCTTTCTTCGAACAACTGTTTCCCCTGCCACATAAATTAACCAGATTAGCGCAACATACTTGGCACAAACCATAAAATACATTATTAAATTCAAACGATTTGACCAAATTAGCTGAAATATATCAAGTTCTGAAAAAAGCACACTGCTTCGGTGATAACGAAACTCTGCCAACAACAGCATAGAAAGCCCAAAAGCAATGCCTATTCCTACTAGTTTAGAGCCATTACACAAATAACTAAAATAAAAGATTGCGCCAAATATTGCATAAGTTAACGTCCATATAATTATATTTAAGATCATCCCTAACAAATATCCGTTGTCAAACAACGAAAATACCTCTTGTAATTGTACAGTTATAAACAATAATTGCATTACCGCCAGTAAAGCACTAAAAAGTAAAGCACTGCTTACGATACTTTTCATTCCCTTTTTCAAATACGCTTTGCGTGAATACCTAATTACATAAAGTTCATTATGTAGTGGTAATCGATTGTCGCAATAAACAAATAAAACAAATTATAAACACTTAACATATATATAATATTCGTGAATCCTGATGACATCGAAATTACATTAAGCAATTCTTCAATTGTAGAATCAGAAGGCATATACCGATATGCCACATACCACCGAAGGCTTAGCACAAAAACTATAGCAATGATAGCGAGCAATGTCTTCTTTTTATTTGACATCCAATCCCCTCCTTACAAAATGTCTTTTTTGGTGATCATGATGCTCCCTCCAAAGTAAGTAAAAATAATCACGATTAATTCAACAGCAATTATCATACTAGGAGCAATATCTAAATCTATTAAACGATAATTCATCGCTAAACTAGGAAGAAAAAACAGATGGTATGCATCCGGAACCTTTGTTCCAATCAAAATATCCCCTATCCAGAATGAAATAAGAAAATAGCTTAAGATGAAAATCCACGCAAACTTTTGATGTACAAACACCTCTAGAAACATCATGATACTCAATAACATAATTTCCATCAGAACAAAAATTATAATCATAAATAAAATGTCTGTGAAGCTCATCATTCCACCTAAAACATCCTCAAAACGAATCTTCCCAAAAAACAATAACACACCCAAACTAAAAATAGCGCATTTCCATACTTCAAATAGAACTGTTTTCTTTATTATTAGCTTTTGGAAATGTGAGTATATCGCTTTCCTATTGTTATTCCTGACAACTAAACAAGCAGCATACTGTTCTAAGTAAGAAGTAAAGCGCAAGTTCAATAAAGAACTAATCATTGCAAAACTCCAAAATTGATATCCGTAATAACTTATGGATACCCTAAAACCAGGTTCTCCGTAAAGTGCTGAAAAAAGACCCCAACTATTCCGTGCAAACATAAACATACATACTAATACCGAGAAAATTAGAATTATCACATTATTTTTCTTGGATGACATCTTATACCACATCCCCTCTTGTGAATTGTTTATAATTCATCACTTAATACTTTCTTCTTATACCCCACTGCAATACTTCCTGCGACAAATAAAAGCAGTGTACAAAAAGCCGGAATGATCATATCTAATCCACATTCTGTAAAAGGCTGTAATACTGACATTATATCCCACGGTGACATAACCATAATCAACCAAAACATTAAAGAAACACCATATAAATATTTCAAATCTAATATACAAAAGCTTAATGCTGCACACATCACACCGCTTAACGATAATACGATGGAATTTATGATAATATATACAAACAGCATACTATATGGATAGGAAGCTATAAATGCTTGGAAAGCTCCATCCCTTTGTAATCGTTCAAATAAGTCTATATCTGTCCCTTGTCCGAATACAATTAAACAACATATATAGTTAATGCTACATGTTATAAACACCATTGCAAAACTAATCATAAACGTTGCCAACAGTTTTGTGAAAAACACTTTCTTCTTACTGCTTCTTGTAGACAATGCTTTATATGCACCACATTTATATTCGCTCACATAGGAATCTGCAGATACCACAAGAATATATAAAGGAAAAATCCACTGATACAGCATTGCTGTAATATGTCCTTCTGATGAATTAGCGACAAATGTTAGATGCGGTGCTATATCTACTTGTGACCAAGCAACAGGTTCTCCATATTTAATATGTGGTGTTATATTATTATGATAATTGATATACAAATCAAAAAAGGTAATCCCCAATAATATAAAAAACACCACATATGTTTTTTTATTCAGTAAAATACCATATAGCTCTTTTTTCAGCACACTACTTTCCTCCCTTTTTTAAGATATGAGTGTGGACTTTAGCCCACACTCATATTACTTCCCTGTTTCTTCATCCCAAAAACCACGAACTGTATAAGTCACATCATTAGACCTATTATTTTCCGCGGTTAGATAAACGGTACACTGACTAGCTTCTCCTTTTGCCGGGCTATATACAGTTCCATCTTGAACATTTATGGTTACTACATCTGAAACATTATTACCATTGTAGTTTTCTAACCAAAAACTTGTATAGTCCCCAGGTCCACCTTCATTGGTATAAGTCATCTTAACTTTCCACTTGTTATTGACATTCGTTGCTCCTCGATATCTTCCTTCAGAAACTCTTGAATTTTGCATATATTGTTTAATATGCAAAGTAAAAGGAATATTATCATCGACTGCCCCTGCCATAATTGGTGTTAAAGATGAACAGGTAACAAATACAGCGGATGCTAAAACGACTTTCATCCTTGTTTTCATACCCATGGTCTCCTTTCTGTAAACTTTGAGGTTTTCAATAACCTCACTTACATTGACACTATAGCACGAAAAAGAAGGCATGGTTTTTACTATGTCTGAAATAAGGAAAAACGTGTTTAAGGTATGATTTTTTCATTCATGATACTTATAATCACAGAAAACATTTGATCTGTATATTTTATCTGCATGTCCCCATGATATTTTTCTACTGTATTTCGCACGCTGCTTAAACCTAAACCCTTATGGTTTTCTTTTGTTGATAAAAGTGTTCCGTCTTCTTTCTTGTTGAATTTTTGTGGTGCTGGATTCTTAATTTTAATTACCATCATTTGCTGTATCTGTCGAATGCTTAAAGTAACGGTTTTTTTATCTTCACTTAGTGTTGCTACTGCTTCAACAGCATTATCTAATAAATTTGAAAAGATTGTTACTAAGTCAAAATCTTCGATGTTTTCAAATTTAACATCACGATTATGAATATCCACAAATATATTTTGCTTTGCTGCTTCTTTTACTTTATCATCAAACAATACTTGCAATACATGACGTGATGAATACCTTTGTAGTTCTTTATTTTTAATCTGCTCGGCTAAACTTTCTAAATAAGTTGATGTCTTATCTTGTTCATTCATACTCATAATCATTTGCAAATGATTTTTCATATCATGCAACAAATAGGATATTTCTTTTTCAGCTTCTTCTCTTCGCTTATAATAAGCATAATTCAAATTTTCTTTTTGCTTTATCTGCTCAAGGTCTATCTCTGCTTCATATCCTTTACAAAGCTGTTGTGCCAGATACAGAAATCCAAGCAATATAAAAAGAAAAAACAGAATAATGATAAAAGATAAAATCTCAAACAGTAGGTCTTCATAAATAACAGAAAAATATTGTAATACTATAGAGATAAGTAAAAAGAATATAAGCATGATAATTAAAAGTATAAGATCACGATTCTTTAACTGATCGAACGCATCGATGACACTAGATTTATTCAATTTCCGATCACTGATAAAAAATAAAACAGCTGATATAAAAATGCTGATCGTTGTAAAAATCAATGTTTGTTCCTGTTGTACTGAAAAAAAGCATTGTAAAAAGGAGTATACTGTTAATAATACAAGTAAACTTGCAATGTAATATACACAATTTGTAATCATATCTTTCTGTGATTCAAATCGAAACACGCTATGTAAATACACATACATTATAAAACTCAACATAATAAAATGATATACCGTCATATCTCTAAAAAAAGAACTTATGACAATCAATGATAATAGTGATGCAACATTCATTGCTTCTGATACTTTTGTTTTATACCTTTTTTCAAAAAAGCCCAAATAGCTTACAAGAAAAATAAAAGTGCTGATATAGTATGCCAATGTTAAAAAAGAATTTAAATGTCCCATGTTTAATCAGCCACCCTATCCAGAAAATCAAGCATTATCTTTTTAAATTCCTTTGATTTTAATTGCGAAACAGGAATTAGCGTTTCATTTTTATCATCTAACGTTATACTTAGAGCCGTATACTTAGATACATGATTGAGATTTACCAAATAAGAACGATGAGGCTGATAAAAATCGCTACTTTCCAATCTTTCATTTAATTCTATGATTGTACTGTTAATAGCATAAGCTTCATCCCTTGTAAAAAGCCATGTCACTCTTTGAATATGTTCAATATACAAGATATCATTTTTCTTAAGTTTTAAGATATTTTGTCCACTACGAAACGTTAAATAATCCGTTTCTTGCTTATTTTCATGATAACGTTCTAACTCATTCAAAACATGAAAGATTTTCTCTTCATGCACAGGTTTATCTAAATAATGGAAAACATGAAAATCATATGCGATACTTTTATATTTAGCATATCCGGATAAAATGATAATCTCAACGTCAGTATCTGTTTTACGTATTTCTGCTGCTGTTTCCATACCGTTTAAATTTTCCATTTCAATATCTAAAAATATTACATCAAAATGGTTTTCTGCCTTTAACAGGGCTTCACCGCTACCAAAGCAAAACACTTCACTTTGTCGGTTTTTATTTTGAAAATATCTTTTAATTGTTTGTTTCATCCAATCCTGGATTTTTTCGTCATTATCACATACCGCTATTCTCATACTTCTTCTCCCAAAAATGTTTTCTCCTTTTTCTCATTTTATCATATTTTCGTTATTGCGTACACGTATTGCGTAATTTATATCGCATTTATAAAAGAACCTTTGCAAGTACATCGTCTTTCGTTTTCATCAAAATTCTAAATTATGAAATAAAAAAAACTCAATCAGCCTAATGCCAATTGAGTCGTTTTTACGTGTTTGATGAACATAAAACACGATAATATTATTCACTTAATTCACCATTTTGCATATATAATACTTTATCACATAAATAAGCTATATCCTCCTTATTATGACTGGCAATGATAATTAAACACCCCTGACGCTTAAACGCGAGAAATAACGATCTGACTTCTCTCATACTTTCCTCATCTAATGCATTTGTAGGCTCATCCAATAATAAAATTTTTGGCTTCTCAAAAATAGCCTGGGCAATAGCCAACTTTTGTTTCATGCCTAAAGAATACGCTTTTACTTTCTTCTTATCATTTGCATCTAATCCAACTTTTTCTAATGCTTGTCGAATATCTTCATCTGTTGCAACCTTACGTATCTTTGCTAAAAGTTTTAAATTGGTAAAAGCGTCGTACTGTGGCAATAGGCTCATATTCTCAATCATAAGCCCCAAATCAGAAGGAAAATCTATTTCATCATGTAAAATACTTCCATCAACTTTCAATTCCCCTTTATTTGCATAAATCAGTCCAGAAATTGCTCTTAATAACATTGTCTTACCCGAACCATTTCTCCCATATAATCCATAAATAGTTCCGCCATGAAAAGTATAATTGATATTCTTTAATACTTCTTTATTTTTTAAAATCTTCGTATAATTCACAACTTCTACTGTACACATCGTCTATGCTCCTTTCCTTATCTTATGATTCTTATCATAATACATCTCTTAAAACATCTCGTTTTCGAAATATATTACATGTGACGATCCCCATAAATATCACGATGAGCGAATACTTCATCATGGCAGTTCCCCACTCCATATAAGGTATTCCTACAAATTTGCCATGATCTGCAAAAATCAAATCGAATACATAAGTATCCGCAAATAATAATGGGATTTTGCATGTTCTGTTTAATATATACACAACGGTCATTACCGCTATTGTTAGAACTGCCGCACGCCATTTTCGCATGCAAAGAAACATAAAGAAAAGATATAACATACCTACGACTATAAAACAAAGCCAAAATAATAACACATTTAAGATAACGCCATGGAAGTAATAATTATGCAACAATGTTTCTACACGATAGAATTTTACAATCATGAAAACCGTTTTAATCACATTCGCAGTTAAGGCCATAATGAATGAACACCCTACAAGCGCCGGGAGGCATTTTTTGAAATATTGTGTTCTTGTCATACGCGTTATTTCAAATGATTTTATTGGTGGGATAAAAATTAATATAAATAAAAGAAACATCAAAATATCTCTTGTGAAAAGACTTGGATCTAATCCTGTAAATATATTAATTTCGTGTTCACTTAATACTTCTCCATAAATTCTATAAAACACAAGATGCCATCTTGTAATTAAAAACAGAATATAAAAAATATAGGTAACTGTAAAAGTACTTATTTGTCTTTTCCACATTTGGTTTCACCTTTCTTCCTGTAAGAAAACTATAGCACAAAAAAAAGCGATTCTTATGGTGATGTCTGAAATAAGGATATTCTTGTCTTAAATAAGAAAAGTCATATCTTTTTTACGGATATGACTTCTTTACCATTATAAACCTTTTATAACATGAAAGGCATGCTGTGCCGCAATTGCACCATCATTGGTTGCCGTTACAACCTGACGTAATTGTTTTTCAATCACATCACCTGCACCGTAAATACCTTTTACCTTTGTTTCACAGTTCTCATCCACAACCATATAACCACGTTCATTTAGAACAGGCAAATCTGCTAAGAAAGAAGTTGCCGGATCTAAACCAATATATGGGAAAATGCCATGTGTCTCGATTGTTGTTTCAATACCTGTATCAACATTTCTTACTTTTAATCCAACCACTCGATTTCCATCATCTATAACAGCAATTGGAATGTGTTTTGGAATGACATGAATTTTAGGATTCTCTCTAATTGCTTTTTGTACGATACTGTCTGCCCGAAATACATCTCGACGAATTATGATATTCACGCGGCTTGCGAATTGCGTTAAGTAATTTGCCTCCTCTAAAGCCGAATTACCGCCACCGATGACACAAACTTCCTGATTGCGGAAAAATGCCCCATCACACACTGCACAATAAGATACGCCACGTCCGATATTTTCTGCTTCGCCTGGAATCTTCATCATACGCTCCTGTGTTCCGGTTGCGACAATAACAGCCTTTGCTTCATATACCTCACCATCATCACAGATAACTTTCTTATAATCTCCTGCATCTTCTACCTTGATAACATTCCCATACAGATATTCTGCACCGAATGCCGTAGAATGTTCAAACATATCACTAGCCAGTTTAGCACCGTTTGTTTCTATGGTTCCCGGCCAGTTACTGATTTCATTTGTCTTTACTAACTTACCTCCGGGTGCTCCCATCTCCAGCATAGCCACTTGTAAGCCGGCACGGCTTCCATAAATAGCAGCACTCATTCCCGCAGGGCCAGCCCCGATGATAACTAAATCGTAACGTCGCTCCATTCGTGATCCTCCTTTACCAAATTGATGATCTCTGTCATGTCATGTATTATAGCACAAGGTTTTTCTGCTTTCATCTCTTCTGCTCTTACCTCTTCATATACAAATGCGACGGAATAAGCAGCCATCTTCTTACAAGCCTGTATATCGGTCGGAGAATCTCCTATGTAAATAACATCATCGTGCGGCACATGGAGTTTTTCACATGCTTCCAAAATACCAACTGGGCTTGGTTTGGGCTCGCTGATTTCTTCACCACCTAAGATGACCTCAAAATATGCTTCTAAATCAAATTGCGCTAACCCCATCTTCACGATATCCGACAGCTTATTCGACATGACTGCTAAAGGATAATCATGTTCCTTCAGATAGGCAAGTGTTTCTTTCACATGCGGTATTTCCGTTACATATTCATCATGATGTGCATGATTAAACGCACGATAATAGGCAATGATTTCATCAACTTTTTCGGCATCAAAATAACGTAAAAACGATTCTTTTAATGTCGGCCCTAAGAAGGAGTGCAATTCCTCATCCGTTAAGGTATGCTCTGGCAGATACTTTTTAAATGTATGGCGAAAAGAAGCAAAAATAAGTGCTTTTGTATCAACAAGCGTACCATCTAAATCAAAGATAATAGCAGGCTTACGGCGCTTAAATGGCCAAATGTTTTTAAACAGGCGGTCAAAGACACCAAGTATACCTAAGACACCTAATACGACCCCAAGCAAAGACACGACTTGTGCGATACGTAAAGGTCCAAGCATTAAAGAGTCGGTTCTCATTCCTTCCACAAAGAAGCGTACCATACCATACCATGCCAAATAGGCAAAGGCCAGATCACCACGTTTTCTTCTGCCATATTTTTTATAGACAAAGGTAATCAAAAGGAAGCCGACGATATTACCGACACTTTCAAACAAAAAAGTTGGCTGACGATAATATCCGTCAATATACATCTGATCTTTTATAAAGGAAGGCCAATGGGCATAAAAGTCACCACTGACAATTTGTCCATAGGCTTCTTGATTCATAAAATTACCCCAACGACCAATCGCCTGAGCTAGCATTAAATTAGGAAATATAGCATCTGCAATGCGCAAACCATCTATCTGATGACGATGGAAATACCAGACACCAAATAAAGTTCCGGCGATTACTCCACCATGAATCGCCAATCCACCTTCCCATATATAAAAAGCGGAAATAGGATCTGCAGCATATAGATTATTCCATTCAAAAATTACATAATACAATCTTGCCCCAACGATGGCAATCGGCAGCATTAGCAGGAAAAAATTTTCAAATATTTCTTCTTTATAGCCCCATTTGCGAACTTGGCGTAAGGTCAGATAATAAGCTACAAAGGCACCTGTCAAAATGATGATGGCATACCAAGTTATCTGAAACCCACCAATGGCAATAAAAGTTTTCATATCAGGAAAAAACGTCATAACACCCCTCCTAGTTCTCTTGCTTATTGCGTTCAATATAATCTAAAACGCGTTGTTCAAATTCTTTTGCGCTGTCCATACCCATTTCACTCAACATGAAGTTGGTCACGGCAGATTCAATAATCACTGCCATAGAACGTCCTTCACGCACAGGAACAACGATTTTCGGTATTTCTACGCCGAGGATGTTTTCGTGTTTTTTATCTTCTATGCCAACACGATCATAATCCTGATCAGGATCCCATGGTTCTAAAGTAACCTGAAAGTTGATTTCTGTTTTTGGCAATACCGAACTTACGCCAAACATGCGTGCCACATTAATTACACCAATACCACGGATTTCCAGCATGTCTCTTAATAATTCCGGTGATTTACCAATAATCTTATTATGAATACGATAACAATCCACACGATCATCCGCAACTAATAAATGTCCGCGTTTGATCAATTCCAAAGCAATCTCACTTTTTCCCATGCCGCTTTCACCGCGAATGAACACACCTTTTCCATAAATGGATAACAAACCGCCATGCAGACATTCACTGGTTGCCAGTTGTTCATCCAGAAAAGCTACCATATCGACGATTAAGCGCCAAGTCGGTGAAGCAGAGCGAAAGATCGGAAAATTCTTTCGCTTTGCACATTTTCGTAATAATTCCGGGCATTCATGATTTTTTGTGATAATCAATGCCGGAGTTGCTTCATTGGTAATAAAGTCAAAGGATTTTCGCTGTTTTGCGACACTCATCGTCTGAATATAAGCGATTTCCTTATCGCCTAATACCACCAGTCGCTTTACTTGACTGTTTTCAAAAAATCCTGCCAATTCAAGACCGGGACGATTTGTATCCGCGATGGAAATCGGGCGATCCAATGATTTATCATTTCCGGTAATCTGTTCAAAGTTAAATGCTTCCACTAAACGACGTACCGGGCAGCTGATTTTTTCTTCCATGATGACATCCTTTCCTACAGAACTTTTTTCAGATATTGTCCTGTATAGCTGTTTTCCACCTGTGCAACTTCTTCCGGCGTACCACATGCGATGATCGTTCCACCTTCATCTCCGCCTTCCGGACCAATATCGATCACATAGTCAGCTGATTTGATAACATCGAGATTATGTTCAATAACCAAAACAGTATCTCCATTGGATACAATGCGCTGTAATACTTCTAATAAACGTTTGACATCATGACTATGTAAACCAGTCGTTGGTTCATCCAACACAAACAATGTCTTACCAGTAGCCTTACGCTGTAGTTCACTTGCTAATTTCACACGCTGTGCCTCTCCGCCGGATAATGTAGTTGCACTTTGCCCCAGCTTAATATAGCCAAGACCGACATCTTTTAAGGTTTGCAGCTTATGTTTAATTTTATGCATATTTGCGAAAAAGTCAATTGCCTCTTCCACGCTCATTTCCAAAACATCATAGATGTTTTTTCCCTTATAAGTAACCTGTAAAGTTTCATCATTATAACGCTTACCGCCACATTCTTCACAAGGTACATAAACATCTGGCAAGAAATGCATGGAGATACGTAGGATACCATCTCCCTGACATGCCTCACAACGTCCTCCTTTTACATTAAACGAGAAACGTCCCTTATCATAACCACGCATCTTTGCTTCCGGTGTCTGTGCAAACAGGGCACGAATATCATCAAAGACTCCGGTATAAGTCGCTGGATTACTTCGTGGTGTACGACCGATTGGGTCCTGTGAGATATCAATAATTTTATCAATGTTCTTAATACCTTTGATTTTCTTATGCTTTCCTGCTTTGATACGCGTTCTTCCTAATTCATGCATGATGCCCTTGCTTAAGACTTCATTCACTAGTGATGATTTCCCACTGCCACTGACTCCGGTAACAACAATAAAGGTTCCTAAAGGAAATTGCACATCGATATTTTTCAAGTTATTTTCACAAGCACCGATGACCTCTAACTTTTTCTTATTACCTTTGCGTCGCTCACTTGGTACTTCAATTTTCATCTTACCACTTAAATACTGACCGGTAATGGAATTAGGATCCGCCATTACTTCTTCCGGTGTTCCGGCAGAAACAACTTGTCCGCCATGAATTCCGGCACCCGGACCGATATCGATGATATAATCACTTGCCCGCATAGTATCTTCATCATGTTCAACAACAATCAAGGAGTTTCCAAGATCTCGCATATCCTTTAACGTATTGATCAAACGATCATTATCACGCTGATGCAATCCGATACTAGGCTCATCCAGCACATATAATACCCCACTTAAGTGAGAACCAATCTGCGTTGCTAACCGGATGCGCTGTGCTTCTCCACCGGATAAAGTACCTGCTAAACGATCTAAGGTCAGATACCCCAAGCCGACATTATTCAGGAAACTCAAACGTTCACGTATTTCTTTTACGATTAATTTGGCAATTTCTTCTTCCTGTTTTGTCAGTGTTAATTCTTCCATAAAGATAGCTGCCTGACGCACTGACATCGTCGTCCATTCATAAATATTAATGCCACCGACACGCACGCTTAAAGCCTGTTCATTTAAACGTCGCCCGCCACAGGTCGGACATGGTGCTTCTGCTAAGAAGGTCGCATACCATTCCCGTGACATCTGTGAACTGGTTTCCATATAACGTCGTTCGATCAAGGTACATACACCTTCGATAAACTCCGTTTTTTTCATCACATTCCCACTGCGTGATTCAAGTTTATAAGAGATCAGATCTTTAGAACCATACAAGACAATATCCAATTCTTTTTTGGTAAAATCTTTGATTGGTTTATCAATACTGATATCATAATAGTTTAATAAAGCCGCAAATTTTTGCCATTCCAGATTTTCCGTATTAACAATATTCTTATAATAAACGATACCACCCTGACGTATGGATTTTGTACGATCCGGTATCAGATATTCAACATCAACCTTTTGGGTAATACCTAACCCTTTACATGTATCACATGCTCCAAAAGGTGCATTGAAAGAAAACAATCGAGGTTCTAGTTTAGGAATGTTAAACCCACAATATTTACAAGAATAATTACTGGAAAACAAGACTTCTTCATGGTTATACGTAACTACTGCCAAGCCATCACTCATCTTTAATGCCGTTTCTAATGAATCATGCAACCGTGAACGATCGCTTCCTTTTACGATACGATCAATCACAACATCAATATTATGTTTCTTATTTTTCTCTAATGCCTCGACATCTTCCAATAGCTTCATTTCACCATCAACTCGCACGCGAAGATACCCTTCTTTACGTAAATGGTCAAATAAATCCTTATGCGTCCCTTTTTGACCATGGACGGCCGGTGATAAAATCGTTAAACGTGTCTTATCTTCCAGCTCCATGATTTTATCTACCATCTGTTTAATTGTCTGAGATGTAATAGGTTCATTATGCGTAGGACAATACGGTACACCGATTCGGGCATACATCAAACGCAAATAATCATAAATCTCCGTTACGGTTCCAACCGTTGATCGCGGATTATTACTCGTCGTTTTCTGATCGATGGAAATGGATGGGGATAATCCTTCAATAGAGTCTACATCCGGTTTTTCACTATTGCCTAAAAATTGACGGGCATAAGCACTTAAAGACTCCACATAACGTCGTCTTCCTTCGGCATAAATCGTATCAAATGCCAAAGATGTTTTTCCTGAACCGGATACTCCGGTCATAATGACAAATTTATCGCGTGGTACCTTAATATCAATATTTTTTAAATTATTCTCACGGGCACCTTTTATATCTATATAATCATGGCTCATATTTCTACCTCCAAACAACTACTATTATACATTAGTATGACCTTTTCGCCTAACTTTTCGCATTCTGAATCGCATTATTTTAAAAAAAATAATAAATTTGAAAGGTTTTATAAAATAGCATCGTGTTATAGGTGTACAAGGTACACAAGGAGGAATTTATTATGAAGAAGAAAAAAACAGTCGTCGTGATTGCAGTCGCTGCCACCCTTATGCTTTCAATAACTTTATTGAAGGCAAAAGCTGACACCTTTCCACATTTTGGTGTTCATCATGGTTATGAAACACATGAACATTGTGACAATACACAAAAGCATAAAGAAACACACCATGCGATATCTCAAAACAAGGCATCTGTGAAAATAGCCACCCCAAAACAAAAAAGCCCTCTTACGCCAACAACGGTGTCTACAAATACTACAAATACGCGTTCAGTAAGCAATAATGATTCTTCGCAAAGTAGAAATCAGCAGCCTTGCGCTAACGAGAATGGACAGTGTCAAAACAACAACCAAACCTTATGCCCAAATTGTCAAAAGCAACATCGTACACAGACACCATGTCCAAACAAAGGAAACTACCAAATGAAACAAACACGTAGCGGAAGAAGTAATCACACTGCTTGTAATAGAGGATATCACGGAAATCACCACTAGGCAAAACAATTAGAATTCAGTATACTAAGAATAAGGGATGAGGAAACCATGCGAAGTGAAGAGGAATTGAGGACAGCGATTCATCGTTATGCGGACATGATTCGCAAAATCTGTTTTATCCATATGAAACAGGAGAGTGATGTGGATGATGTTTTTCAATCTGTCTTTTTGAAATATGCGAAACAATCAAGCTTTCATGATGATGAACATGAAAAGGCATGGCTGATTAGGGTGACCATTAATGAATGTCATGATACTTTAACTACATGGTTTCGCCGTAAGGTCATTTTGAGTGATGAATTGGAAAGTTATGCACCCAGTGTTATTTCCATGCATTCCACGATGCTGGATGCTGTTCTTCATTTGAAACCAAATTATCGCAATGTTATTTATTTATATTATTATGAAGGTTATAAGATTCGTGAAATTGCAGATATTCTGCAAAAGAAAGAAAATACGATTCATACCTGGCTGAAACGAGCAAAAGATGATTTGAAAATCATGCTGGGAGGTGATGATCTTGACTAATCCATTAAAAGACTTAGATCAGCTGCATGCCAGTGAAGAAACGAAAGAAAAAACATTACTGTATGTTTTATCAAAACAACGTCATAAGAAAACATTGCCAATATGGCAAGGAGCACTCGTATGTGCGATCAGCGTTTTGTTGGTTATGCTTTGGCAGCCTTGGAAAGTTGATGATCTTCCAACAAAACCAACTTCACCGGCAGCCATTGCCTCAACCATCACCTTAGATGTGAATCCAAGTATGGAATTATCTGTGGATGCGCAACATCGCATTTTACAAACAAAAGCTTACAATAAAGATGCGAAACAGATTTTAGCGAGCATTGATCTTAAAAATAAAGAGCTTGATGAGGCATTAACTTTATTATTTGCGAATGCTACCTATCAGAAATATTTAGCAAATGGTATCTTGGAAGTCGGTATCTATGCCGATGATGCAGCTCTGCAAAAAAGTCTAGAGGAAGAAATTGACGCTTATCTGAAAAACAATGCTACGGCAAAACGATATCACTGTGCATCTATTGATTCCAAGACACATGAAGCGGCCAAGACGCATCATACAAGTCAGGGCAAATATCGTGTGATTGAACAAATACGTTCTTATGATGCAGCTTATACAATTGAAGAATTGTCAAACTATAGTATGAAAAAATTATATGCGCTATTAGAACAATACGATGATACCGCTGTACCTGAAGGCTGTCATAGTGATACTGCACATGAGAGCAATCAGAAAACACATCATCAAAACCGTCGTCATGGCAATCATGATTAGTCCCTATAAAAGGGACTTTTGTATTATAAAGTTAGGAGTTAAATCGATTTAATTCCTAGCTTTTTATTTACATCAAAAAATGAAAATTATAAGACAGACTATTTAACATAAGATCAATAATTTAACATGCATGTAGGTTTTGATGAAATGAGAAACCCAAACCTTATTTCAACGCTTGACACGGTATCATTGGAATACTAACTTTTAAAAAAGGCTTGAAAAAGTTCTTTTGGGCACATGGCTTTCATATAAAACACATGAAAAAACAGGATTTGATTGATTTCATCTTCTCCTGTTTATTCTAATCTTTATCACGTAAGTTATTGATCTTTTTCCTTACTCCTGTATCATTTTAAAATATTGTACAGCCTGACAGCCTCTGCCGGTATGTACTCCCACGACACTTACCAGCTTAATGATTTGATGCTTTGCATTAGGAAAGGCTGCTTTGATCTTATTCATATAATATTCTGCTTCTACTGCATCATCCGCATGTGCGACTGTTATCATATAACTATCATCCACATGCTCTTTACGCATGATTTCAATCGCCATATCCATTGCTTTATGCATGGTTCTGACCTTATCCACAACATCAATTTTTCCATTGGTTTCTTTATTTATTTTTAGAATTGGTTTGATTTTCAATAATCCCCCTAAGGTTGCGGCCAACGGTGTTAATCTTCCGCCACGCTTTAAATGCTGTAGATCATTAGGCAACAACAAAGTATCTGTCGTATCCACGATACGAGATAACACATCTTTGATTTCTTGAATTGTCTTGCCTTCTTCATGCAGCCTTTTGGCTGTCTTTATCATATATTCCTGTACCACCGCCGTAACATGACAATCAACATAAGCAAATGCTAAACCTACTGTTCTGGCACACATTTCCATAGCATTAATCGTACCGCTTAGTCCACTGCAAATCGGTACGGCGAAAATTTGCTCATATCCATCATTTTTTAAATGTTCAAATAAAGCCTCAATTTTCCCAAGTGAAGGCAATGAAGTAGATAGCATCACCCCATCACGCATAAGTTCATAAATGCGGTCAATACTTAATTCTTCTAGATCTTGATAGTTTGTATTGTCATAGCTCACCTGTAAAGGTACGCTGAAAATACCTTCCTTTGCTAATTCTTCAACTGTTTTACCTGTTCCACTGTCTGTCACAAACGCTGTTTTCATGGTAAACCCCTCCAATATCTAACACATATTATACTTTATTTCATAGAAGATGAAAAGCCATTCGCCAGAAGTTGTCATTCTTCTTGGGATGGTACGTAAAAAGAGGAGGCTTCCTCATTCCTCCTCAAATGTTTACATTTTAACTTTGCGGATGTATTGTATACCCAAGCATCCTAACCCGGTGTGACAAGAAATCACAGCACCAATGAGCCCAAAATAGAGATCCATTCCAGGAAAAGCCTCTTCCATCAAAGTTTTCAGCTTTAACCCTTCCTCTTCTGAACCACTATGTAAAACGGTTAAGGTATATGTGTCATCAAGTTTTGCTTCTTGGAATGTAGTAACGGCTTTGCTCATCGCCTTTGACATCGTACGCACCTTGTCAAATACATCGATTTTACCTTGTGAACCTTCATCCAGTTTTAAAATAGGCTTAATTTTTAATAAACCACCTAAAGCAGCAGCTAACGGTGTTAATCTTCCGCCACGTTTTAAATGCTGTAAGTCGTTAGGAATGATTAATGTGCCACTATGTGCCACACTATCCTGCAAGCGTTTCACTATTTCTTCTGCCGCAACCTCCTGTTTTACTAACTGCTGCGCGCATTTTGCTAAGTAGCACTGTATATTACAAGTAGAATACGTTTCAATAATATGCAGCTTCAGTTCACATTCTTTCGCAACTGCGTGCATCACGCTGGATGTTGAAGATAAGCCACTTGTTAAAGGTATCGCGATTACATCTTCATATCCATCTTTTTTTAATTTATGGAATAATTCTTCAATGATTCCCATTGGCGGCATTGATGTTGTCGGCATTTCACCTTGTTTCAACATCTCATATATTTGTTCTACCTGGATATCCACCCCGTCCAGATACATGTTGTCGTTTACAATAATTTGCAATGGCAGATAATAGATACCCAAAGCATCTGCCTGTTGTTTATTTAATCCGCTTCCGCTGTCGGTTACAATCGCTGTTTTCATAGGTAACCCTCCCTTTCGTGTACGGCTTATCATTACATTTCAGGTTATCAAACAATCCTGATTTGCTTTTATATTATAACAGATGAAGTTTGAATGTCAAACGACAATTCGGAAAGGATGTATATGCCCATACTAGATAGCATATATCTAGATACCTTTTATTATAAAAAGCTTACCCCTCATAATAAAACGTCTATTGTCATACATACCACTAGCATCACTTAAAGGAAACTTTAGGTACATTTACAATAGACGCTTTTTTCATCAAAGCTTTCTGGTAAAGACAATGACACTGTATGGTTCTACATTTACTTTCTGAATCAAAATATCCTCTGCCTTGCCATTGTAATACAATAATTTATAAGCCGTATTCATATCGTGAGTGAAATACTCCTGTGAAGGATTAAACAGAATGATCATTTCTTCTGTATCATCTAGCAGTTTGTAAATCAATGCCTTATTTTGGATGGTATCAAAATGCACATGCTGTTCTACATCCTCCTTGCGGCAATAACGCAGACAGGCATGTGTTCTACGCAGCTTAATCAGCTCTTTTGTACATTCCACGATGTCTTGATACTGATTCCGACGCAGATAATCTATTTTATTTATCTCATCACTTTCTTCATACGTATTTGGTAATCCATGCTTACTACGGGCAAATTCTTGACCGCTGTGTAAGAAAGGAATCCCTTGTGCTAGTAAAACCGCCGCAATCATCATCTTATGCTTTGCGATGCGGATATCTTTGCTATCTTCCTTACAGCATTCTTTCAATTTATCCCAGCTAGTCATATTATCATGACATTCCACATAATTCACAACATTTCGAGGATTGGCAAACATAGCTTCCATTCCTTCATTTGTACAGCTGGCACTTAAACAGTTTTTCATAATATCAATCAGATACAATGCGCCACTGCAATATCCTTTTACATTTACTTCATTGCTTGCCGTGCGGCCTTTTACAACATCTCGGAAACGATCAGAGAAATGTGCGATAAATGGCATTTGAGCATTATTGCCAATGCTTGCACGCTGACGGAAATCTAAGAAACTTGGCATATCCCAACCTTCCCCATAGATCATAAAATCTGTATTAATTGCGCAACATTCCCGATAGATGGCATTCATGGTATCAATATCTAAAATGCCCATGAGATCAAATCGCAATCCATCGATATGATAAGTTTTTACTAAGAATTTGCAAGCATCGATAATATATTTAGCACACATGCGACGTTTACTGTCTATATCATTCCCACAGAAAGTACCATTAGAAAAATCGCCTTGCTCATTCATCTGAAAATAATAACTAGGGACTGTCTTGTCAAAGAAGCTTTCTTCCTTATCATATACATGATTAAAGACTACATCTAAATTGACACGAATGCCTGCTTTATGACATTCTTCCACCAGTTTCACAAATTCAAATATACGGCTATAAGGGTTATTCGGTTCAGTGCTGTAACTGCCTTCAAAGACCCGATATTGGACCGGATCATATCCCCAATTGTAATGTAATAATGGATAAATTTCATCAACAGATCCAAAATCCATGACCGGCATCAGCTGTACATGTGTAATGCCTAATGATTTTAAATAAGAAAAACCCGTCTGCATGCTTTTTGTTTGTTCATTTTCTTCCACAAATCCACGAAAAGTTCCAGGACAGCTTACTCCGATATTGCTTTGCATCGTAAAATCACGCACACTTGTCTCATACACAATTGCATCACATGAACTTTGCAATGGCGGTAAAGGATAATCCTTTACACGAATCTTTGCCAAATCAACAATAGCCGAACGTCTGCTGTTTTCTATGGAAGATACACCATATGGGTCAATGGTCTCTTTCCATTTACCATTTACTCTGACAAGGTATACATAGGTCGCATTTTCTAAATTTTCTAATATCGAATAACGAAATACCCCATGTTCACTACGTTTCATCTCATACGTATACGTAACATCATTTTTCATGATTTCTAACTTTACACGATAAGCTGTAGGTGCCCATAATGCAAAAGATGTGGCTTTTTCATTATACGTATAGCCTAAATCATCCCCATCATAATAAAACAATTCATCAAATTTCGCTGTTTTTACAACAGCGCTGTATTGTAAGACGGTAGCGCGTGCATGTTGATGCACTACATAATACTCATTTCCTATTTCAATGGAATCATAAAGAGCCAACGTATATTTATTGTAGTTGCTATGAGTTGTTTCAATGGACTGAATATGGAGATCATAAACATGTCCTCTGGTGTCTTTCAAATAAAACTTATTACTGACACCTTCATAGCTGTTACGAGACATAAATACAGTTATCTTATCAAAGTCATCCAGATAAGCTTCATAATATTTCTGTTGTCGCATATTTTATCACCTTGACCTTATTATAACAGACTTTCTTCTTTTTATCATTCTCAAGTGGAATTTCCTAGCAAAGCACCTTATTTTAATATCATTTCTGCTAAAAAACTAACGGCATCTTTTCATCGTTTGTATGCATACATGCTTACATCTTTAATAACCAGTTGCATCTTACCTCATATTGTTCCTTAGAAAAAGGATGATTCCTTTAACGTTTTAGCGTTTTATGAAATTCATCCTGTACCTTTCGTAATAAATCTTCTTCCATGAGTAATCTTCTTCCAAGATTCGCCAATGCGATGGCACCATCACGTAAAGCTTTTCTTCCTGCCTCATGAATCGTAGCTGCCGCCATTTCTTTTGAATGTCCATTGACGCATGCATCGGCAATCTTGATATAGCCATGCAATGCCGGGCAACAATAGCTGACACTTCCGATATCACTAGAGCCATTTGGCACCTCATCTACCGGTTTCACATCCGTTCTGCCTAATGCCACATATTCTTCTTTCAACAAATCACATAAGGTATAATTTATGACACAGTCTTCATAAGGGCATTCATATGTCGTTACCTGATAGGTACAGCCACTCGCTTTACAAGCTCCCTCAACACAATCAATTGCTCGCTGACTGAGCTCTTTTACATACTGCATAGAGGTTCCACGGAAATAATATTCCAAACTGGCATAGGCCGGAATGACATTGGCAGCTTCACCACCATCACGAATAATACCGTGAATATATGTATTTGGCAGTGCATATTGGCGTAGCAGATTAATGCCGATATAGCTCATAACCGCTGCATCCAAGGCTGATTTTCCATGCTCAGGTGAACAACCATGTGTATTTACACCATAAAATTCAAACTTCAATGGTAACAATGCCAAAGTTCTGCCCCCGACTCCATCTTCCGTATCTGGATGAATCATCATCGCCACATCCACATCGTCAAAAACATGCGCATTCGCCATAGACACTTTCCCACCGAAATTCTCTTCTGCCGGTGTTCCTATCACACGTATTTCTCCGCCGATATCATCAATGATTTCTTTTAGGGCCACTCCCGCAGCGATGGATGTTGCCGCAATCAAATTATGTCCGCAACCATGTCCCACTTCCGGCAAAGCATCATATTCGCATAAATATGCAATTACCGGACCTACCTTACTACTTTTATACACTGCTTGAAAACCAGTTGGCACAACGAAAGCCTTTTGCGTTTCAAAACCAAAAGATAATAACCCTTCACTTAACAACTCCATCGTTTCAAATTCTTCATTACCGATTTCCGGATGATCGTACATATGTTGTACATAGGACATATAAGTATCTAAGTTTTTTTCAACACTTGTGATTAACTTTTCTTTTAACTCCATCTTCATTACCCCTTTTCTGTTGCCTATTATTTTAACGAAATTCACATAAAATTGCAAATACAGCTTTTTATAAAGTAAGTATCCTCAAGGCATGCGTGTATCAATGCCCTTTTCCATCGTTAACACTTCATAAAAACACCTTTATGCATCAAGGGAACAGAATACCTGTTTGCGTAAGCGTTCGTTACCGCACTTATCCTTTTTGATAAGCTGGGATGTAGCAATAGCACATTGCAGAATTAAGCTTATCGCCCCTCATTTATGTGAATGCTTGAAATTATGTATTTGGCAAGCATTCTTTCCCGTGTTTATGAAGAAAAAAATAGCCATATGAGTAAATTTAAGCATAAAAAAAGGAAGCATGACACGATTGCGAAATAGTGCAATTGCCATACCTCCCAGTTGATTGTTCCCAAGGAAAAATCTTTCTTATTTAACCGTCACCGGTTTAATATTCCAAATATCACGTGCATATTCATGGATCGTACGATCACTTGAGAAATAGCCAGACTGTGCGATATTTATCAGACACATTCTTGCCCATGCTTCTGCATTACGATAGCGCTGTTCAATATTGCCCTGCGCATGCACATAAGCTTCAAAGTCTGCCAACAACAGATATTCATCATTTTTGAACATCAGTTCATTATAAATCTGCTTGAAATCTCTAGGATCATTTGAGAAGGTACTGTCTACCAAGCTATTGACAACCTTCTGAATATCACCGTTTTGATTGTATTTTTTCCAAACATCATAAGAATTTTCATGACGAATCAAGGCCACATCATCTGCACGAAGACCGAAGATTTCAGCATTCTCATAGCCGACACGTTCTACGATTTCCACATTAGCACCATCCATCGTACCTAAGGTAATCGCACCATTCATCATAAACTTCATATTACCGGTACCACTTGCTTCTTTACCGGCTGTAGAAATTTGTTCTGATACATCGGCAGCATTCATCAGGATTTCCGCAATGGATACCCCATAATTCGGAATGAACGCGACATCCATAGAACGCATCAGATCACTATCGTTATTTACCTTATCAGCCACACAATGAATCAGCTTAATAACTTCCTTCGCGAAGGTATAGGAAGGTGCTGCTTTTGCGGCAAAGATAAAGGTTCTAGGATAAATACGGAAGTTAGGATCTGCTTTCATACGGAAATAGAGATGAATGATGTTCATCACATTTAACAGCTGACGTTTATAAGCATGTAAACGTTTTGCCTGTACATCAAAGATGGAATTTACATCAATGTCAATGTTCAAGGTATCCTTAATGTACTTCGCAAGTATTTTCTTACGTTCCATCTTCACATCCATGAATTTCTTCTGAACTTCGCTGTTATCTACATACTTCATCAGATCTTCTAATTTTTCAGGATGTTTTTTGAATGCAGGACCAATGGTCTTTTCTAACAACTGTGTTAATTGTGGATTAGAATACAACAACCAACGACGATGTGTGATACCATTCGTCTTATTGTTGAATTTGCCAGGATATAAATCATTGAAGTTCTTCATTACATCTTCTTTTAAGATTTTCGTATGCAAAGCCGCAACACCATTCACACTGTGCGAACCGATGATGGCAAGGTTTGCCATATGCACCTGTCCATCCTTGATTACACAACATTCATTCATTAAATCAGAACGTCCTAAATCATGAGAGCAGGCATATTTGAAACGACGATCGATTTCTTCGATAATCATATAAATACGTGGCAATAAATCTTGTACATACTGAATCGGCCATTTTTCCAATGCTTCACTTAAAACGGTATGATTCGTATATGCCATTGTATCTGTTACGATTTTCCAAGCATCATCCCATTCGTAACGGAAATCATCCAACAAGATACGCATCATTTCCGGAATACACAATACTGGATGGGTATCATTCAACTGAATGGCATTCATTTCCGCAAAGTTGTCCAATGTTCCGTATACGCGTAAATGCGCATCTATAATGTTATTTAATCCTGCCGCAACAAAGAAATATTGCTGTTTCAAACGCAATAATTTTCCATGTTCGGTAGAATCATCCGGATAAACATTACGGCAGATTTCACGAACTTCGTTTACATATTCATTCAAGTTAGCCGCATCACATGCATCATCGGCAACTTCTGCACTCCACAGACGTAACGTATTGGTCAGTTTCGTATCATAGCCAACCACAGGTACATCATATGGAACCGCACGAACAACCAAGCTTGGCACATGGTTTACAACCGCCTTGCCATCTTCTCCCATCCACATGTCCACATGACCGCCGAATTTAACATTGACTGCATGCTTTGGTTTTCGCACTTCCCAAACGTTACCTAAAGACAGCCATTGATCAGGTACTTCTACCTGTTCATTATTTACAATTTTCTGTTTAAATAATCCATATTCATAACGAATACAGTTTCCATTACCCGGTAAATTCAAAGATGCTAAAGAATCCAGGAAACAGGCAGCCAGTCTTCCCAGACCTCCATTTCCTAATCCTGCATCACTTTCCAGGTTTTCAAGTTCATTAATATCCAGATCCAGATCAGCTAAACCTTCTTTGACTAAATCATAGATACCGAGGTTCATCAGATTGTTTGTCAGAAGACGTCCCATTAAGAATTCCATAGAGAAATAGTACATCTGCTTGCTTTTCTTCTCTGCGATGGCATTCTTAGAGTCGTTCCAGTGAACACTGGCATAATCTCTAACCATTTCCCCTAAAACCATGTATTTTTCTGTTATGTGCGCCTGTTCGATAGAACGGCCGTAGCGTTCAATAATTCTTCTTTTAAACTCTTCTTGAAACTCTTTCTTGTTCTTGAATTCGTTTATCATATACTCGCTTACTCCTCTCAGTAACATATTAATTTTACAATATTTGTCTCTTAATTACAAATGAAATTAAGAAATGCATACAGTTACTATATTCATTATGCGAAAGATGTGTGAATTCATTCAACTGTAAAGGCTTTCTTTATTTTTTAGGTAAAATCATTCTCAATTTTTTCTTTTTGATTGTGCTGTTTCCTATCTTGATAATGGTTATAATCCCTCTGAAATTGCTTGTTCACTTCACTGTCTTTATTACCGCTGATACCATAAGATTGCTGAATATAAGCGGCGATCATGCCACTTACCTTCTCCGCCCCATATACATTCATATGATAACCGCCATCTTTTGTGTCCGTTAACCAGTTGATCTTAGATGAATAGGGTTCTAAGTTCATATCCAGATAATCGACCTGTTCTTTTTCAGCAAATTTACTTACCAAACGCGCTCTGGAAAAGGACCATTCTCGAGCACCCGGTACGCGCAACAATAAGATTTGCATTTTCTGTTCTTTCGCAAGTCTGATCAGCTCTTTCACCCCTTGTTGATTGATTGCATCAAGCTCTGTTATCTGTTCATTATTCTGCATATAATCATGATCATAGAATGGTTCTATTTTGGTATTCATGATGAAACCATGTGTTGTATGTTTACTATCTAGTTGCTGTTTTGTTGGCTTCAAACGTTTTCGTATGACATCTCTTACATAGGAGTGAAGTAACGTTGCTTTGGTTTGTTCATCCATACTGGTATCCGTATAAGAAAGCAAATGTCGTATAGCTTGCATGCGTTCTTTCTCTGGTTTCATGGCATTGATTGCCGCGCAATTACGCGCTAATCTTCCTTCATTTTGAGCACGAAATAAATTTGCGTCAATAATCAACACTTTTGGCTTTTGATAGCGCAAGGCGCTTTTTAATAGGTAAGTACTGGTCCATGTTGTTTGTGTCGCACTAGCCAGTGTATAGGAGGTGATACCTGTTTGTTTCCATACGATCAAAGGATTGATGGAGCGAGTAAAATTACTATCACCAAGAAATAAGATATCTAAGCTATTCTCTTTTTCTTCATAAAAGCCTTGGATTCCATCACTTTGTGCAGTTGTACATTGATCGAGGTTTTCCGCAAAGATTTCCCTTTGCGTATTCCCTTTTAAGAAGAAACAAAAACATACACATAACAATACCATACCCTTCTTCATTACTTTCATATGACCACCTGCCACCTGCATTATACTCCTAGTTTCATACGACACATCTTAACTTTCCTTAATTACTTATCTTTTTTACTCTTTCTATATGAAGATAACAATCACGCGATAAAAACACCCCATTCTTTTATGAAGAAAAGAAAAAGTCTAATTGCTTACCAATCTTATAAGATCATGGCAGCCGTAAGACTTAAGTTGTTATAATCTTCCGTTTGCTTTTTCATACTCCAAATAACGTAATGTTCTTGTAAATCCTTCTTCAATTGTGTTAAGTGGTTGCCAACCAAGCTCGCGCAAGCGTTCACTCGATAAGATTCCCATGGTAAACGGTGCACATCCTGTGTTCGCATCCTTAGGAATATCAAAGCATAACTTTAAATGTTTCTCGGGATTTATCTTCACTAACAATTCAGCCAATTCACGAATAGAAACTTTTCCGTTTTCATCTCCAATGTTGTATGCCAGTTCTTCCCCATTTAGTAAAATGCGCCACATTCCGGCAATGGCATCTGCGATATAGGTGTAAGTTCGCACACTGGATCCATCACTTTTTAATACAATATCTTCATTGAATAGGACATTCTTCAAGAAGTCCGCCTGGACACGGCCATCATAAATGGACATGCCTGGACCATATGTATGGGCTAATCGTGCAATTTTCGTATTTAAACCATACTGCTTATGGAAGGAAGCACACATGGTTTCAGCCGCTTTTTTCCCTTCAGGATAGCATGATCTAGCATCTAATGGATCCACAAGACCATACGTATTTTCATAGAAGAATTCCTGGTTTTCATCTGGCTGTCCATAAATTTCGCGGGAAGAAATAAACATATAGCCTTTGGCATTCTTCTCTTTCGCTAAACTTAGCGTATAGAAAGCTCCAAGTGTGTTAGCCGCAATCGTACCTACCGGATCTTCGCGCATGATCAATGGACTGGCAGGGCTTGCGGCATGAATGATATAATCAACCTTTCCATCATATACCATCGGCTTACTTACATCATGTGCCACAATTGTTACGGCCGAATTGTTTGCTATATCTTCCGGTATCTTTTTGGGATTACGCACAACGCAGATAACCGTAGCATTCATCTTTCTTGTTTCATTTAATGCTAAAACGGTCCGCACAAAATAGGTTCCTACCATTCCGCTGGCACCGGTAACCAAAACGGCGGCATCTTTTAATTTATCCCAAGCGATATCCTGTGCGCAGATACGTTGTAAATCTTCTTTTACTATTGGATTCATAGTAGCCTAGCCTCCTCAATCTATTTTAAGCCTAAGATCTGCTCATTTTCACGATATTGCAATAATGCTCGTAAAATATAGAAATCTTCCGGCGTCGTTACTTTAATATTTCCGCGATTTCCTTCAACGATGTACATTTTCTTACCCAGATTTTTATATAAGTTACAAGAATCGGCAATATCAACATAGTCTGGATTTAGTTCCCGCATTTTCTTATGCGCCTCCATGATTTCACCTAAGTAAAAGCTCTGTGGTGCCTGTGCTGTAAACATTTCTTTTTTCAATGGCATCTCTTCTACTTCTTCGCCGCCTTTACTTAAAATCGGTGTTTCAAAGAAAGAGGTACAGGTAACAGCACTGCCATGCTGCTTTACACATTCAATGTTTTTCTGGATCACTTCTTCACTGACAAACGGGCGTACTCCATCATGAATCAAGACGATGGCATCCTTGTCATTTTCTGCATCCGCTGCACGCAATGCGCGATAGATGGAATCCTGTCCATTGCTTCCACCTTCCACAATGCCACACACCTTCGTAATCGCAAAACGTTTTGTCAGATCTTGTAATGTCGTGATATAGTCTTTTTTGCAAGAAATATAAATCTTATCAATGGATGGACTATTTTGAAAATTGTCCAAGGTATGGATAATGATTGGTTTCCCATTGATTTCTAAAAATTGTTTTGGCATTCCGGCACCCATACGTACCCCGCTGCCACCGGCAAAAATGATTGCTATATTCATATGAATCCTCCTCGTATGTATCTGTTTTCATCAGCCTTATTATACTCCTAAACAGAGGTTCTAACAACTGACGATTTCGTAATATATCATCTAAACACGCAGCTTATCAATGTCAATTTGTTTCTGGAATTTCATGATTTCCTGATAAATTCGCTCACAATTATGATGATCATTTTGAGCATAGAAATTATCTGCGCGCTTGCGATACTCCTCTTTCATGGCACAGCCTGTTTTCATATATTCACATAACATATCAATCAGCTGCTCACTCTTTGTACATATTTCACCAAAGCCCATCGTATCGTAGAAGAAGATACCATCATCATAATGTGGCGGTAAAACATCCGGATGGAAATACACAATCGGTTTTCGCATATACGCAAAGTCAAATTGCACACCGGAATAATCGGTAACCATTAAGCTGGATTCGGTTAAGATTTTTTCATAGCTCAGATCACCAACGGAAGGAATAACTTCTAATTCATCATTTTTGGTAAAGTCCTCAAGCTGCGAACTTAAGATTGGATGCAGCAAGAATTTAATCTTATATCCATAAGCTTTTGCACAACGTAATAATCGTTCATTGTTGATTAAATCGTTATACACATGGAAATATGTTGAATTTTTAAATTCCGGATTATAGCCTCTTTGTTCACCTTCACTGGTTGTTACAGGCAAGGCGTTGTACATACGCCATGTCGGTGATAATAAAATCTGTTTCTTATCGTTATTAATTAAGCCGTCATAACGTCCGATTCCGGTTAACTTCAAAATATCAAATCCCTGATAGCCATAGGCATGTTTGGATAAATTTTCATACTCAAACTTACTTGCTAAAAAATACATTAGGGTATTATCAATGATACGGCGCTGGGCGATTGCACACTTTTGCACCGATAATCCATGCTGCAGACACATGGAGCCAAAGTTACATAAGCCTCTGATATATTTAGAAGTACTCTTATTATAGCCATTGAATGGGAATAAATGAGAATTCGTTATTAAGACAATATCGGCATGGACAAAAACAAGTTTATGCTTTAACGAGCCGTTCTTTAAAGGCGTATAGCCATCTTCCTTCAACTTTCGATAATCACTTGTATTTTCATTAATCAAATAATACTTCGTGATGCCATCATCAAATTTGGCACTATAGCGGTATAAATACTCACAACTGTCTCCGCCTTTATACAGCTTATCCAACATGAGCCAAATGCGTTTATTCTTATACCATGGATACGTGATCCAATATAACCAACGAAAGCCTAAAGCCGCAAAATCCTTTTTATGATGGTTTTTAATTAAATTTAATTGGAATTGTATCTCTCGTTTTATGACATTTGTCTTCGTCGCTTTTTTAATGGTAATACCATTATCGGCATGATGACATAAATATTTATGGAAGCGCCAGTAGGAATACCGCGGTGTCTTGGATAGTTTTGCCCAATGATTCGCAAATGAAATCTTCATCTGATATTCTTCTCCCTGAATGCGGGCATAGAAGGTAATTCTCTGCATTGCTTTTTTCTCATCTAAAGGAAATTCCAGATGATATGTGAGACGGCGATATCCTGGGACCCCAAAGTATTTTGTTAAGGAATATGCATCAGTATCTACTACCGGATATTCTTTCCCATTAAATTTTGCGTAATATTCTACCTTCCCATGCTGAAAGATACTGATTAATGAACCATCGATCCAAACCTTTCCCTGAATGTAATTCATGACATTGATCGTAAAGCGATGTTTATTCAAAGAAGAGATGCGCAAACCATGAAAACACATTTCTACATCCCGCTCATTCTCCTCATCCAAAACACTTTGATAGGTGTATGCCACTTGGTCTTTTCCATATTTGATACGCAAATACATGCAACGAATCTCTGGATTTTTTGTCATATAGGACAATTCATCTTGATTCAAGAGATAATAATCATCAATCTGTAGAAATAATGTTTGGACTAAGTCTAAATACGTATCTAGTTTTTTCCCTAAGACGACTTTTTTATTGCGATTATCTTTATTGGCCATCATTCGACAATTTACATAATAGACACAATAATTTTGTAAAAAGGCCGGAATCGTTTTCTGGGTTTTTTTCGCATATTCTAACAATGGGATAAGATAGCTCTGCAAAGATTCATGATACCAACGTGCATCATGGGATGGGACATGATAAAGCACTTGATTTTCACGTGGCGCAAAGTATTCATATTCCGCTTTTGCTACGGTGGCATAAACCGGTTTTTCTAATAGAAGCTTCATCACCATATCGGTGCCTGCTTCAAATGGCAGGGTTTCATTAAATCCTATCCGTTTGATCATTTCACTATGAAAGATGGAAGAATCTAAAGCAGTATGTAAAGCAGAATACTCCTGTGACAGATCATAGACAGTGTCTTCTTCAATAAAAAGTTTGCTTAAAATGTGCTGTTTGCGTGTTTTTGTCATCAATGGGTTATTGCAATAGGATTTACCGACAACAAAGGTAGCCGCAGGATTTTCTTCCATTACTTTCATTGCTTTCTTGATGAAATGATGATTTATCGTATCGCCGGTTTCCATAAACATCACATAAGATGTATCAACATATTGCATCGCCTGATTCAATAAGGCTCCCCGCAGGTTGGCATCACTTTCGATAAGCTTTGCATGAAAAGATGACAATGCTACTTTTTCAACCGTTTCCCTATCTTTTGGCGCACAGACAAGGATAAGCTGAAAAGCTTTCTCTTTTTGTTGGCGCAGGCTTTCTAATGTTTTCGCTAGCCCTTCTACCCCATTCTGCATCGTCAATACAATTGTCAGTTTTCTTTCATCCATACTCAACACCTCTCGCCTTTCTCATGTAAAAGGATGCTGTCTATCACGATATCACTCGACAGTTTCTCATGTGTATCAAAGCATTCTTCAATAAATGCAGCCAGTTTTTCCATTTCAAAAGTTTTATTACGAATAGTCGATAAGACCTCATCAAACGTTGTACACACCTTGCCGCACGCATCATCCAAACTGCGATGCACCCCTCGGCGCAGCTGATAATAATCTTTATCAAACGCATAGAAAATGATTGGCTTTTTATGTAACGCAAATTCATAAATATTACTTGAAAAATCTGTAATTAAGATATCCGTAATATAAAACATATCATTGATATCACCATATTGTGACAGATCTTTCACATAGGTTGCATAAGCAACAGGAATATCCACTTTTTCCTGAATGAAAGGATGCATCTTAAAGATAAAGGCATAGTCTTGTTCACAAAGCTTTGCAATACCATCCATGTCAATCTTATCAAATGGATAATATGCATCACTTTGCGTATTTCCTCGATAGGTTGGCGCAAACATGATGATCTTACGACCTTTTAATTCCGGGAAATCCTGATAGAATTTCCTTTTATAAGCATTTATACGTTCTTCATCTAAATAATTATCCAAACGTGGCAATCCGGTTGCTAAAAAGTGCGAACGATCAATTCCGAAAACTTCTTCATATACCGGAATTAAGCCTTTACTGCCTACTAAGGCATAATCATATTTACGATGACATGAATCTTTCGGTAATGGTGAGCCGGCTTTTCCAAAACGTGAATATCCTACCGATTTAAAGCCGACTCCGGCATGCCATGCCTGTATCAGTTTTGTTTTAGAGCTTAAAGTAATCGTTTTAAAAATAGGGACATAGTCATCCACAAAAATATAGTCCTGTTTCGCAATGAGCCACAACAGTCTTGACCATGTAAAAAAAGTTTTAAACTTGCTTTGCTGCAAGGTTTTTGAGAAAGAATAACTTATTTTAAAAGTTTTATCTAAGCCGCGTTCTTTCATACGATCATCAATCGCTTTTAAATTACCGCCAATCGGTGTTCTTGTTT
>ENA-ORTD01000640-ORTD01000640.1-human-gut-metagenome-genome-assembly--contig:-NODE-640-length-30227-cov-3.662071_pt1 | contig 30227 bp, 29 predicted proteins | sample MGYA00241907_ERZ509178 | MGnify/ENA primary metagenome ERZ509178 (study PRJEB26280, sample SAMEA2338793) | human gut metagenome | biome: human gut; feature: human-associated habitat; material: faeces...
ACAGGAGGCCACTTAATGTGGCCTCCGTCGTGAGCAGGACTGTAGAGCAGGAAACTTCATCAGTGCCCGCCCCACGGGAAACCGGTGGGATAGACCAGTTCAGATGGGGCTTTGATGCATGGGTGGTCTGTTAGTGGGCAAATGGGTATCATACTGTGGTTACTGCATCGACTCTGTGATGCATGTTTGTACGTTCCCGACGGTCGGTTTGCCAGAAGCGCCCCGCCGGTTGTTCCAGACCCGTTTCGAAGAAAGGAAACCACACGAACCTATGGCAGCTAAAAAATCATCTCCCTTGAAGATCATTCCGCTCGGCGGCCTTGACGGCATCGGCAAGAACATGACGGTCTTCGAGTGCGGCGACGACATGGTGCTCGTCGACGCCGGTCTCATGTTCCCCGACGATTCCCAGCCCGGTATCGACCTGGTGCTTCCCGACTACACTTATGTCCTGGAGAACGAGGAGAAGCTCCGCGGCATCATCGTCACCCACGGCCACGAGGACCACACCGGTTCGCTTCCGTACCTGCTGCAGGACCTCAACAATAAGGTGCCCATCTTCTCGAGCAAGCTGACGCTCGGCTTTATTGAGGGCAAGCTCTCCGAGTTCCGCATCCGCGCGCCCAAGTTCCGCGAGGTCAAGGGCGGAAGCCACGTCAATCTCGGTGGCATCTCGCTCGACTTCTTCTCGATGACGCACTCCATTCCGGGTGCTCTGGGCGTGTTCATTCGCACCAACCAGGGCACCGTTATGCACACCGGTGACTTTAAGCTCGACCAGACGCCCATCGATGGCGTCACGCCCGATTATGCCGCCATCAGCCGCTTTGCCAAGCAGGGTATCGACCTGCTGCTTTCCGACTCCACTAACGCCACGGTTCCGGGCTTTACCAAGTCCGAGGCCGAGGTCGGTCCCAACTTGCTGCACGCCATCAAGAACGCCCCGGGCCGTGTGTTCGTCGCGTCGTTCTCGAGCCACATCCATCGCCTGCAGCAGATCTGCGACGCCGCCCGCAAGTGCGGCCGCAAGGTCGTCGTGACCGGACGTTCCATGCTCACCAACACCCGCGTGGCGCGCGAGCTGGGCTACCTCAACATCGACGATGCCGATATCCTCGATGCCTTCGATATCGATAACCTGCCCGACGATAAGATCGTCGTCATGTGCACCGGTTCGCAGGGCGAGCCGCTGTCGGCCCTGTCCCGCATGGCGAACGGCGAGCACAAGACGCTCTCCATCCACGAGGGCGATACCGTCATCCTTTCGGCAACTCCCGTTCCCGGCAACGAGAAGGCCGTCCAGCAGGTCGTCAACAGCCTGGCCAAGCTTGGCTGCGACGTCTGGGATAAGTCTCGCGCCCTCGTCCACGTCTCGGGTCACGGCAGCCAGGAGGAGCTCAAGCTCCTCATGGCCATGGCCAAGCCCACCTACTTTATGCCGGTTCACGGCGAAGCCGTGCACCTGCGCGCCCATGCCCAGCTCGCCCGTAAGATGGGCATTAAGGATGATCACATCTTTATCCTCGATAACGGCGACACGCTCGAGATGCGTGGCGGTATCGTCAAGCGCGGTACGCCCGTCGAGTCCGGCGTCGTCTACGTCGATGGCCTGCGCATCGGCGATACCGACCCCATCGTCCTGCGCGATCGCCAGAAGCTCGCCAACGACGGTATGGTCACGGCCGTCGCCATCGTCTCGCTCAAGCACAAGAAGATCGAGGCTATCGAGTTCTCGGGCCGCGGTGTTTCGTTTGCCATTGACGACCAGTTTTCCGAGGATGCTTCCGCGTCCATTATGAAGACGATTGAGAAGGGCAAGTTTAGCTTTACTAGCAGCGGCTCCGATGCCATTCGCAAGGCCGTGCGCGATTCGCTCTCCAACTTTATCTGGAGCCGTACGCGTACCCGTCCGATGATCATCCCGGTCGTCATGGAGGTTTAGTTTGGCGCGCGGATCTGCACAAAACGCCAAAGGCAATAAGGCCAACAACCAACCGGCATCTGCAAAGGGTGCCGGTTCCCATCTGCGTGCCAATAAGGGCCACGAGTCCGAGTTCGATGAGTTCGAGCCCCTGGTCGAGCCTTCGGCCAATCGCGATATCGCCGGCGTGATCATTGCCGTTTTGGCTATTGCGTCCTTCATTGCGGTGATTTCGCCGGCAACGGCACCCGTGACAGCTGCGGTTGCCGGTTTCTACCACCTTGGCTTTGGCCTGGGCGCCTACGTGCTGCCGATCGTCATCTTGCTGTTTGCCGCCACGCTCTTTTTGGGTGAGGACTCGCCGCTCAACATTCGCTCGGTTGCGGGCGGTGCCGTGGTCTTTGTGGCCATTGTTTCCATCCTGTCGCTGATGGTGCCGGGTACGACCGACTCGTGCGACCTCATGTTTACGCCGCAGAACCTTTCCGCGTCGGGCGGTTACATTGGCGCCTTTATCGCAAGTACCTTGCAAAACGCCCTGGGCAAACCTATTGCTACGGTTGTCTTGTTGGGGCTTGTCGTCGTTGGCCTGGTCATTATCGGCTTCTCGGTGGGCGGCGTTTTGCGGTCCGCACGCGATCGCGCCGATTTTGCCGAGCGTCGTCGTGCCGATGTCAATGCGAGCCCGTGGGGCGACGAAGAGGCCCTGTCGGTTCCCGGCGTCGCCCATCCGCACCTGAGCATCCTGCGCCAGAAGGGAACTGACGCCGCCGTGACCACGGTCATGGGTGGCGATGTCGATTCGGTTTTGGATGACGACGAGGACGATGATCCGTTTGTCGATGTGTCCGAGACCGTGGAGGCCGAGCGAGCCAAGACCACGCTGCTGCCGCGTCGCCATGCCAAGAAGGGCAAGGCCGCGCCCAAGCTCAACACGAGCGAGCCCGACCCGTCTTGGTCCGATAGCGAAATCGAACTCACCGAGGGCGATGACGAGGACGACGAGACTCCGCTCGAGACCGCCAAGACAACCTTGCTGCCGCGTCGCCGTGCCAAGGCAGGACAGGTCACCGGACAGTTTTCGATGGAAGACGACCCGGACAAGGCTGATGAGTCCGAACCGCCGTTTGCCGTGAATCCCGTTTCTGCAGCTCCTCAGATCCCCGATTTCCTGAAGCATCCCAAGGTTGCCGATGCCTCCAGCTCTACGGCTTCCGCTGTTCCTGTTGCAGCCGGCGATGGGGGAGCGAACGGTACCGTTGCCGATGCCGAGGGTGAACAAGAGGACGGCCTCAAGCTCCCGCCGCTCGAAATCCTGCACGCCAACCCGCAGTCGGCGTCCTCCGCGTCTTCTGATAAGGAGCTGGAACAGACTGCCGAGTCGTTGCAGTCCACCTTGCTTGAGTTTGGCCGTAGCGCCCGCGTTGTCGGCTGGATTGCCGGCCCCACGGTCACGACCTTTAAGCTACAGCCCGGTGAGGGCGAGCGCGTGAGCAAGATCTCGAGCCTCGAGGACGATATTGCGCTTTCGCTTGCCGCCCAGTCGGTGCGCATCTTCGCGCCGATACCTGGCACCTCGCTCGTTGGTATCGAGATTCCTAATCGCAAGCGTCAGAACGTCAACCTGGGCGACGTGCTTCCCTATGTGAAGGGCGGTCCGCTCGAGCTTGCCATCGGTCGCGATGCCGAGGGCACGCCGGTTGTCGCCGACCTCGCCAAAATGCCCCACCTGCTGATCGCCGGCACCACCGGTTCGGGTAAGTCGGTCATGATCAACTCCATCATCACGACGCTGCTCATGCGCGCCCTTCCCGAGGACGTTCGCCTGATCATGGTTGACCCCAAGCGCGTCGAGCTTGCGGGCTATAACGGCCTGCCGCATCTCTACGTGCCCGTGGTGACCGAGCCCAAGCAGGCGGCCAGTGCGCTGCAGTGGGCCGTGTCCGAGATGGAGCGTCGCCTGAAGGTCTTCGAGCGCCTCAACGTTCGCAAGATTTCGACGTACAACGAAAAGCAGGCCGCCGGCGAGTTTGAGCATTACGATAACCCGCCGCAAAAGATGCCCTATCTGGTCATCATCATCGACGAGCTTTCGGACCTGATGATGGTCGCTGGCAAGGATGTCGAGGCCTCGATCGTCCGTATCGCCCAGCTGGGCCGTGCCGCCGGTATTCACCTTATCGTGGCTACGCAGCGCCCCAGCTCCAACGTGGTGACGGGCCTCATTAAGGCCAACATCACTAACCGTATCGCCTTTAACGTGGCTACGGGCATCGATTCCCGCGTCATTATCGACCAGATGGGCGCCGAAAAGCTTACCGGTTTGGGCGATATGCTGTTCTCCAAGGTCGACTGGGGCAAGCCCCGCCGTATCCAGGGCTGCTTTGTCTCGGACGACGAGATCAACGAGATCGTCGAGTTCGTTAAGTCGCAAAGCGAGCCCGACTATCACGAGGAGATTCTGTCCGCCGTGGCGCCCGCCTCCATGTCCATGGCTGGTGGCGGCGGCATTGTTCGCACGGGCGTTGCCGAGCCGCAGGATGACGATCCGCTTATCTGGGAAGCCGCCCATATTGTGGTGGAATCGCAGCTGGGCTCCACATCTGGCCTGCAACGCCGCCTCAAGGTTGGCTATGCGCGCGCCGGGCGTATTATGGACATGCTGGAAGAAAAGGGTGTCGTCGGCCCGCCCGACGGTTCCAAGCCGCGCGAGGTCCTGCTGGACGAGGAGGGGCTTGCCGCGCTGGAGTCTGTCGACGCCGAGATGGCACGTGAAGATCGTGAGTTTGGAGGATTCTGATGGCTGCACGCTTTGGTGACATGCTGCTCGAGCAGCGTCGCCGGATGGGGCTTTCCATCCAGCAGGTCGCCAACACCATCAAAATCAGGCCGCAGATCATCGAGTTTTTCGAGACCGGTAACTTTGCATCGATGCCCCCGCGTGGCTATGCGCAGGGCATGATTTCGAGCTACGCTCGCTTTTTGGGGCTTAACCCGCGCGAGGTCGTCAATGCCTATTTTGATGACCTCATGGCATATGAACGCGAGACCTCGCAGCAGGGCGGTCGTTTTCAGGATGCCGCCGGCTACGTTAACTCGCGTTCGTCGGTCGATAACGGACGCTTTCTGATGGTTCAGGGTGGACGTTCGACGCGGTACGGTCAGCGTCCTCCGCAGGCGGGTTATATCACCGAGACGGGCTCCAGCGAGGAGATTCGTTCTCAGCGAGATCGCTTTCGCAGTACGCCTATGCCGGATGATCGTGCGCTTCCCGCCGCTCGCGGGTTGAGTCGCGATCCTCGCGCCGGTTACGGTGACGGAGGCTACTCCGGTCGTGGTTATCGCGGAGTTTCTTCCGGGCGTTCCCGCGGTGGTTACGCCGACGCCGATACCACGCAGGTGACGCCGCGCCTCCGTTCGCAATCGCAGCCTTACGGACAGCGCTCTTCGGCGCCTCATTCTGGCCAGCGTGACTATCAGAATCGTGGTGAGCTTGCGCCGCGTTCGGGTCAGCGTGGCTCGCAGCGCCAGGCCGGCTATCGTGGTCGTCCCGATAGCGGTCGCGGCCGTATGCCGCAGGCAAACGGTCGCGGTGGTTCTAATCGCGGACGCGGCGGCGGACGTGCCCCCCAGAACAATGGACTCGATCCGCGTATCATCTACGCCGGCATCGGTGCCGTGGTGCTTTTGCTGATTCTGCTCATCGTGGTCCTCCTGCGTGGCTGCGGCTCTTCTGCACCCGAGTCGACGCCCGAGACGCCCGCGGCCACCAAGACGACGACCAAGAAGTCTTCCAAGAAGACCGAATCCGTTGACAAGGATGAAGACACTGACGAGGCGACGGATTCTGCCGATTCCGATGCCGCCAAGGCGACGGTGAAAAAAGAAGAGGACGAGGTCATCAAGGTCAAGGTCTCCGTTGCCAAGGGCAAGACCGCCTGGATTGAGGTCAAGGTCGACGGTAAATCGGTCTATGGCGCCCAGGCGACCGGTCCCTTTGAGCAGGAGTACACGCCCGAGTCCTCGATCGAGATCACCACGTCCAAGCCCTCCGATGTCACGGTTACCAAGAACGGTGAAAAGGTCCGCTATGACACCAAGACATCGGGCGTGGCGCGTGTGACCATTACCGTTCCCAAGAAGGAGTCCACAGACTCCGAGGACGGCGAGAGTACCGACGGCACCGATGTTGCCGACGGCACCGACGCCCAGTCTGCCGACGGCGCCGATGCCCAGTCTGCCGACGGCACCGACATGGCATCCGACGGCCAGGCAGCAAACGATTCAGATGACAGTTCGTACGACAGCTACTAAGGCTCCCCGTACCGAAAGGAAGAACCATGGCTAAAGATTCCAGCTTCGACGTTGTGTCCGAGGTCAATATGCAGGAGGTCGATAACGCTTTCCAGCAGACCACTCGCGAGATCTCTCAGCGCTATGACCTCAAGGACTCCGGCGCCACCATCGAGCTTTCGAAGGGCGACAAGCTCTTTACGATTAATGCCCCGGCTGATTTTGTCTCCAAGCAGATCATTGACGTGCTGAGCTCCAAGCTCATCAAGCGCGGCATCGACCTCAAGGCTGTCTCTTGGGACGCACCGCAGGCGGCTTCGGGCGGTACCGTGCGCGTGCTCGGCCATATCGTCGAAGGCATCGACCAGGCTACCGCCAAGAAGATCAATAAGGATATCAAGGATCAAAAGCTCAAGGTCAAGGTGACCATCGAGGCCGATAAGCTGCGCGTTGCCTCGGCCTCTAAGGATGCGCTTCAGACGGTGATCCAGTTCCTGCGCGACCAGGACTACGGCCAGCCGCTGCAGTTTACCAACTACCGCTAATTTACTCGAAAGGACCGCTTTCCAACATGGATACTCCGTTGGGTTCTGTACTCTACATCACGCTTGGCTGTGCCAAGAATGAGGTCGATACCGACCGCATGCGTTCGCTTCTGACCGCTGCGGGCTACGAGGAGGCATTCGATCCGCAGGACGCCGATATCGCTATCGTCAACACGTGCTCGTTTCTTGCCTCGGCGACGTCCGAGAGCATCGAGACCACGCTCGAGCTCGCTAACGAGGTGCAGGACGGCGTTCGCGCCTGCCCCATCGTCATGTGCGGTTGTGTGCCGTCTCGTTACGGCGATGACCTTCCCGACGAGCTTCCCGAGGTCGCGGCCTTTGTGAAGGCCGATGAGGAAGACGGTATCGTCTCTGTCATCGATGGCGTACTGGGCGTGGAGCGCGAGATTGCAGCCTATATCCCGCAGGTCAAGCGTACCGTCGAGGGCGCCGTTGCCTATGTCAAGATCTCCGATGGCTGCAATCGTTTTTGCAGCTTCTGCATGATCCCCTATATTCGCGGTCGCTATCATTCGCGTAATGCCGAGAGCATTATCTCCGAGGTTCGCGACCTGGTTGCCGGCGGTGTGCGCGAGATCGTGTTGATCGGCCAGGACACTGGCATTTGGGGTACCGACTTTGCCGACGAGGACGTCGCTGGGGGCTCGCCGCGCAATCTGGCGCAGCTGCTGCGCGCCGTCTCCGAGGCCGTGCGCCCGCACAACGTCTGGGTCCGCGTACTCTATCTGCAGCCCGAGGGCATGACCGACGAGCTTATCGAGACGATTCGTGATACGCCTGAGGTGCTGCCCTATATCGATATCCCCGTGCAGCACTGTGACGCGCGCATCCTCAAGGCCATGCGCCGCTCCGGTTCGCGCCAGGAGCTCGAGGATCTGTTCCGCGACCTTCGCGAGCGCATCCCCGGCATCGTGATTCGCTCTACGGCCATGGTCGGCTTCCCGACCGAGACCGACGACGAGTTCCGCGACCTTATCGACTTTATGGACACTGTCGGCTTTGACTACACGAGCGTTTTTGCCTACTCGCGTGAGGAGGGCAGCCTGGCCGCCAAGATGGAGGGCCAGGTCGATGAGGAGGTCAAGCTCGAGCGCGCCCAGGGGGCTATGGATCTGGCCGAGTCGCTCGGTTTTGCCGCCACGGCAGCCCATGTGGGCGAGCGCGCACAGGTGATCGTCGATGGTATCGAGGAGACCGAGGACGGCGCCGAGCTGATCGGTCATGCCTGGTTCCAGGCGCCCGATTCCGATGGTGCGGTGCATCTGGACGCCAGCGAGGCATCCGTGGGCGATATTCTGACCGTCGAGTTTACCGATAGCTTCTGCTATGAGCTTATCGGTCAAGTTGTGGAGTAGGAGAGCGTCGTGGCAAACGAGAGCAATAAGGAACTGACGAGTGTTTGGACGCCCGCCAACATCGTGACGTGCGTTCGCATCGTCTTTATCCCGGTGTTCATGATCGTCTCGGCCCTGTCTCACGCGAGCGTTGCCGGTACGGACTGGAGCACCTTCGACGGCCCGCTCGCCGCCGCTGCCTTCATTCTGTATGTGATCCTGTCGTGCACCGATAAGGTCGACGGCTATCTAGCGCGCTCGCGCAACGAGATTACCGATTTCGGCAAGTTCTTGGACCCCATCGCCGACAAGCTGCTCGTGTTCTCGGCCCTGCTGCTGTTCCTGGATTTTGGCGCGGTGACCGTGTGGTCCGTGTTCATTATCCTGTTCCGTGAGCTGCTGGTGAGCGCCCTTCGCATGGTCGCGAGCGCTGCCGGCGTGGTAGTTGCCGCCGATAAGCTCGGCAAGTACAAGACGGCGACCACGATGGTCTCCATCTGCGGTTATCTGTGCGTCTTTGCGATGGCCGGCCTTCAGCTGGGGCCGGTGTCGCTGCTGCTCGGTGTCTATTCGGTGTCGCGCTTCCTGTACGTCATCGCCGTGATTTTGACCATTGTCTCGGGCGCCCAGTACTTCTGGAACTGTCGCAAGATCGTCTTTTCGGTCTAGGTCCTGGTGGGTATGACGGAGTCTTATTTGCAGATCGCCGCAAACAACGAGGAGCTGGCGCGCGATATTGTCGAGCGCGCGAGTGCCCGTGGTGTGACGGTGTCGACGGCGGAGTCGCTGACGGCGGGCATGATCGCCTCGACGATTGCCGATATCCCGGGTGCCTCGGCGGTGCTTCGTGGCGGTGCGGTGACCTACTGCGATGAGATCAAACATCGCGTGCTCGGCGTCGGGCAGGAAACGCTCGATCGGTTTAGCGCCGTGTCGCATCAGACGGCACGTGAGATGGCCGCGGGCTCGCTGGACCTCTATCAGAGCGATATAGCCGTAAGCGCAACGGGCTACGCTGGACCCGGTGGTGGCACCGAGCAAGACCCCGCCGGCACGTTCTATATTGGCTGGGCGTATCACGCGGCCGATGGGGTAGCGCCGGTTGTCGAGTCTGCGCGCTGTTATTACGAGGGCGATCGGTCGTGTGTTCGTGCCCATGCGGTCGCGGAGGCTTTGGGACGCATTGTCCGTGTGCTCAATTCTATGGAATAGACATGGTTTAAGGGGCCTTAGGGCCCCTTAATTGTGGAGATAGGGACCTTTGACGGTATTGGTGTTAGCGCTGGTACAAGGCCTAAGCTTGTTCGATCACCTGTATTTGTGATTGGCGTGGTCAAGCGTTTGGTCGGTGATTGGTCGGCGTTTGGTCGGGTTTTGGAATGATCGGGTGCATATGATGAATCTGAACGGTTGACCACGAACAGCCGTTCGTTTATTATCGTTTCAGGTTGTTAAGAGGAGGGCTATTCATGGCCAAGAATTCAGGTCCCGTACGTACTGTTCATGCACGCACGACGGGTAAAGAGCGCGATGAGATGATCGCCACCACCAAGGCCGAGATCGAGAAGAAGTTCGGCCAGGGCTCTATTATGAGGTACGGCGACGGCGGTCCCGAGCTCGAGGTCGAGGCTATTCCGACGGGCTCTCTGGCGCTCGACGCCGCCTTGGGTATCGGCGGCGTTCCGCGCGGCCGTATCGTTGAGATTTATGGTCCCGAGTCCTCCGGTAAGACGACGCTTTCGCTTGAGATTCTTGCAGAGGCACAGGCCATGGGCGGCGTTGTGGCATTTATCGATGCCGAGCATGCGCTTGATCCCACCTATGCCGCGCGCATTGGCGTCGATATCGACGAGGTCCTGATTTCCCAGCCCGATACGGGCGAGCAGGCGCTCGAGATCGTCGATATGCTTGTGCGCTCCGGTGCCATCGACGCCATCGTCGTCGACTCTGTTGCCGCCTTGACTCCGCGTGCCGAGATCGAGGGCGAGATCGGTGACACGACGGTGGGTCTGCAGGCTCGTTTGATGAGCCAAGCGCTCCGCAAGCTCGCCGGCTCACTTTCCAAGTCCAATACAACCTGCATCTTCATTAACCAGCTGCGCGAGAAGATCGGCGTCATGTTCGGCAATCCCGAGACCACCACGGGCGGCCGCGCTCTTAAGTTCTTCTCTTCCGTGCGAATCGATATTCGCAAAATCGATACCATCAAGCTCAAGGACGAGGTTATCGGTAATCGCGTGCGTGCCAAGGTCGTTAAGAACAAGGTGGCGGCTCCGTTTCGTTCGGCCGAGTTTGACATCATGTACGGCACCGGCATCTCTAAAGAGGGCTCGATTCTGGATATGGCCGTCGAGTGCGGCATCTGCAAAAAGATGGGGTCCTGGTTTGCCTATGGCGAGGATAAGCTCGGCAACGGTCGCGAGGCCGCCAAGACATTCCTGCGGGAGCATCCCGATTGCGCCGACGAGATCGAGCACAAGGTTCGCCTTGCCTGCGGCCTTGAGTATGACGATGATGCCCCCTCCGAAGTTGAGTTGACCGACCAGCCCGCCCCCGAGGAGTTTGATGAGCTGTACGCCATCGATGGCTCCGCGATGCTCGACGATGACGACGAGTAGCGGATGCCGACATGTCGTATACGGTGACCGAGGCCACGGTCGTCTTTCCCGATAAGAAGGCGGCCTCCTCGTTCTCGAGCGGTTATGCGTCTAAAAAGCCCTGCGCGCATATCGATTGCGATCTCGAGGGCGGTTTTGAACGTTCCATTTGGATTCCCGTGCGCGTGGCGCGCCTGTACGTTAAGAACCGCCCCGATCTTCCCTGTGATTGGGATGACTTTCGCGAGGCGGTGCAGCTTATCGAACGTAAATGTGCGCTCACCATGGTGACTGAGATGCTTTCGCGCCGCGATCATGCCACGGGCGAGGTGTGCGATAAGTTGGCGCGCTATGGCTTTCGACAGCCTGCGATCGATTTTGCAGTTGCTCGTGCGACCGAGTATCGTTTTTTGGATGAGAACCGCTTTTGTTCGTACTTTATCGAAGAACGCAAACGTCGCGGCTGGGGACAGCGCAAGATCGAGGTTGAGCTTAAGCGTCGTCATGTCGTGCTTGACGATATCCCCGGGTATCCCGAGGCTTATTTTGCCGTTGATGATGACTTGGCCCGCGCTTCGGCCTTGCTCGCTAAACGTCGCGTCCCCGAGGTCCGTGCATTCGAAAAGCTCGTCAGATTTTTGATGGGTAAGGGCTTCTCGTATCACATCGCCGCCGATGCCGTTAAGGCGCGCCTCGATGCCTCAAGCGAGGAATGCGCCGTGTAAGCGTTCGCCCGTTACGCCCCTGCCGTTCACCGCTTGATTGGCGCCGTGCCGGGTGCGTTTATTTGACAGTTGTTGCGGTTCAACGTAGGATATTTACTGTCATTTGCTCTGTGATATGTGCTCATCTGTGATGAGTTTGTTTATATGTTTATCTGTATCCGACCCGCATAAGCTGCGCCCATATTACTCAAATGTCGCGAGCCGTTCGTAAGGACGGTTCGCTTTGCTGTGTAACGAATCCATAAAAAGGAGTGAGCATGCCTATCATTGCAGCGCTCGTTGGCATCGTTTTGGGTGCCATCGCCGCCATTGCCTACATGCGCACCGCCAAGCAGGGTAGTCTTCACGAGGCCGATGAAAAGATCCAGTCGGCACACGCGCAGGCAGAGTCCCTGATCGGTGATGCTAAGCGTCAGGCCGAGACCCTCAAAAAAGAGGCTCTGCTCGAGGCTAAGGAAGAGATCATCAAGAACAAGCAGGCCGCCGAGGCCGAGGACAAGCAGCGTAAGAGCGAGATTCGCACGCTCGAAAATCGCGTGATGCAGCGCGAAGAATCGCTCGATCGCCGCAACGATGCTCTTGATAAGCGCGAGCATCAGCTGTCCAGCCAGGCCGGTCAGGTCGAGAAGCGCTCTCGCGAGCTTGAGGAGCTCTGCGCCAAGCAGACCTCCGAGCTTGAGCGTATTGCCGACCTTACGCGCGAGGACGCTCACAAGGAGCTGCTCGACAAGGTCCGCGGCGAGGTTACCCACGAGGCGGCCACCATCATCCGTGAGTCCGAGCAGCAGGTCCGCGCCGAGTGCCACAAGACCGCCCAGGAGATTCTCTCCCTGGCGATTCAGCGTTGCGCCGCCGACCATACCGCCGAGGTCACCGTCACTTCCGTTCATATTCCCTCCGATGACCTTAAGGGTCGTATCATCGGTCGTGAGGGTCGCAACATCCGCACCTTTGAGCAGGTTTCTGGCGTTAACCTCGTGATTGACGACACCCCCGAGACCGTTGTGCTTTCGAGCTTCGATCCGGTCCGTCGTGAGACTGCCCGTGTGGCGCTCGAGAACCTCATTGCCGATGGCCGCATTCACCCCGCCCGCATCGAGGAGATGTACCACAAGGCCGCCGACTTGGTTCAGCAGCGTGTGCGCGAGGCCGGCGAGCAGGCTGCCTTCGATACCGGTATCCACGACCTGCATCCCGAGATCGTCAAGACCCTGGGCGCTCTGCGCTACCGCACCTCGTTTGGTCAGAACGTTCTGCAGCACTCGCTTGAGGTTTCCGACCTGTGCGGCGTTATGGCCTCCGAGCTTGGTCTGGATGTTGTGACCGCCAAGCGCGCCGGTCTTCTGCACGACCTGGGTAAGGCCATCGACCACGACGTTGAGGGCCCGCATGCTGTGATTGGCGCCGAGCTTGCCCGCCGTTATGGCGAGAAGCCCGTCATCGTCCACGCGATCGAGGCCCATCATGCCGATGTCGACCCCAACACGGTGCTCGACGTTCTGGTCCAGGCTGCCGATGCCGTCTCCGCTTCTCGCCCCGGTGCCCGCCGTGAGTCGGCCGAGAACTACATCAAGCGCCTTGAGAAGCTCGAGGAGATTGCCAATTCTCACGACGGCGTCGAGCGTACCTATGCCATGCAGGCCGGTCGCGAGGTTCATGTCATGGTTCAGCCGGACAAGATCTCCGATGCCCAGTCCACGGTGCTTGCGCACGATATCGCCCATCAGATCGAGGAAGAGATGGAGTATCCCGGTCAGGTGCGCGTCGTCGTGATTCGCGAGAGCCGTGCCGTCGATATCGCTAAATAACATGAACGACGCGAACGAGCTCATCTCATTTATCGCGTCGATGTCGGGGGAGGGCAACCTTCGCGTCGAGGAAAACCTTGGCGAGGGGTATGTCCGCCTCCGCGTTTCGGAGGCCGAGCGCCGTCAGGCCAAGCATGACATTCAGCATGTAGAGGACATTGTCATCGAGATGCTGCGTAATGCTCGCGATGCCGGAGCCGATAAGGTCTATCTCGCCACGACCAAGGAGGAGGGTGTTCGCACCCTCCTCTTCCTGGATAACGGTTCGGGTGTGCCGCAGGACATGCAGGAGCGTATCTTCGATGCCCGTGTCACCTCCAAGCTTGAGAGCATGAAAATGGACCGTTGGGGTGTTCACGGTCGTGGTATGGCGCTGTTCTCTATCAAGCAGAACACGGATGAGGCACGCGTTGTTACATCGGGCGTCGATTTGGGTTCCGCGTTTAAGGTGTGCGTTGCCACCGATCGCTTGAGCGAGCGCGCCGACCAGTCGAGCTGGCCTCAGGCGGTTAAAGACGAAGACGGTCGCTATGTATGCGCTCGTGGACCCCATAACATCATTCGCGCAGCGTGCGAGTTTGCCCTTGAGGAGCTGCGTGGCTGCGATGTGTATCTGGGCTCTCCGTCCGAGATTGCTGCGACCCTGTACGCTCAGGCTTCGAGCCGTCTCGATACGTCGCGCTTGCTCTTTATCGATGACGAGTGCGAGCTTCCGGTTATCGATCGTTTGGGCCTTGCCTCTGATGCCGAGGACTTTATTCGGATCTGCTCCGGGCTGGGTCTCGAGATGTCCGAGCGCACTGCCCACCGTATTCTGTCGGGACAGATTAAGCCCGTCCGCGGCGTGACCGCGCGTCTGCTGCGCGAGCGCGATTCCACCTCGCATGCGCCGGCTCCCGTCGATCTTGCCAAGGACCGTCGAGGCCTTCGCATCGCCAAGGATGACATGGCGCAGTTTTCGCGTGCTGTCGAGCGTGACTTTAACGACCTTGCCGCCCGGTATTACCTCAATCTGTGCGGCGACCCTAAGATTCGCGTTTCGCGTGATCGCATCACGGTGACGTTCGATCTTGCCAAAGAGGAATAAAATCTTTACCGAGTCCGCTCGGTACGATACAGTTATTGCAGTTAAAACGTACTTTTAAACGCAGGAGTTTCTTCATGGATTGCCTGAAGGTATCAAGCAAATCATCGCCCGCGTCCGTTGCCGGCGCCATTGCCGGCATGGTCAAAGATGGCGTCCCCGTCAACATTCAATGCGTCGGCGCTGGCGCCGTCAACCAGGCCATCAAGGCCGTCGCCATTGCGCGCGGCTTTCTGATTCCGACCGGCTTCGATGTCTCCTGCGCGCCGGTGTTCTCCGACATTCTCATTAACGGAGAGTCGCGCACGGCAATTCGTCTCTCTATCTACGTTCACCAGATTAATCGGGCTGCTATGGATAATGTCGTCATGGACGACGTTAAGCCTGTTGCGTAAGCGAGTCATCTGCACGCTCGTAGCACCTATGCGCCCCGTCGATACCATCGTTAGGATGTAAGCTCATGGACCAGCGTTCCGTACGCGATATTCTTGCCGGTAAAACCTACTTTATCCGCACATTCGGCTGCCAGATGAACCAGCACGACTCCGAGCGCGTGAGTGGCCTGCTCGATTCGTTTGGCTGTCTTATGGCGCTCGATCCCGAGCATGCCGATATTGTCGTGTTCATGACGTGCTGTGTACGCGAGGCTGCCGATACGCGCCTGTATGGTCAGTGCAATTCCTGCAAGAGCCTTCCTCCTTCGCCTTCGGGTAAGCGCGTGGTCGCCGTGGGCGGCTGCATCGCCCAACGCGATGGCGAGGGCTTGCTCACCAACGTCGATAACGTCAACGTCATTTTTGGCACCCATTCTATTGCGCACGTGGCCGAGCTCATTGCCGAGGCGTTTTTGGATGGCAAGCGCCATATCCGTACGAATGAGCATGAGGATACCGACGCCATGAGTATGCCGTGGCATCGCGAGACGCAGTATCACGCATGGGTGCCCATCATGACGGGCTGCAACAACTTTTGTACGTACTGCATCGTGCCATACGTCCGTGGTCGCGAGAAGAGCCGTCCCTTCGAAGAGATTGTCGACGAGGTGACCGGGCTCGTGCGTCAGGGCGTGCGCGAGATTACGCTTCTGGGCCAAAACGTGAACTCCTACGGTCGCGATCTCTTTGGCAAGCCGCGCTTTGCCGACTTGCTGCGCGCTGTGGGCGATACGGGCGTCGAGCGTATTTTCTTTACCTCTTCGCATCCTAAGGATCTGCTGCCTGAGACCATTGACGCCATGGGCGAGACACCTGCCGTCATGCCGCAGCTCCACCTGGCCGTTCAGTCGGGTTCCACGCGCATCCTTAAAGAAATGAATCGTCGTTATACGCGCGAGGATTATCTGGGTCTGGTCGATCGTATTCGTAACCGTATGCCCGATATTGCGCTTTCGACCGACATCATCGTGGGCTTCCCGGGCGAGACCGAGGAAGACTTTGAGCAGACGCTCTCGCTTGCCGAGACGGTTCGTTATGCCCAGGCCTACACGTTTATTTACTCCAAGCGCGCCGGTACCCCGGCAGCTGAGATTTATGATCCCACCCCGCATGAGGTTATCCTTGAGCGCTTTAACCGTCTGGTCAAGGTTATCGAGACGACGGCTCACGAGTATAACCAGGGCGAGCTTCACACCGTGGTGCCTGCGCTTATTGAGGGTACGAGCAAGAAGAACGACGCTGTTCTTCTGGGGAAAAGCCCCAAGAACCAGACGGTGCATGCGCCGATTCCCGCTGGCTATAGCATCGATCAGCTCGTCGGCAAAATCGTCGACGTTGATGTTGATGTCGCCAAAACGTGGTATCTGTCTGGCTCCGTCGTGGGCGAGCCTCGCTAATGATTTCCACCGGTGCAAGCCTTTCTGCCGTAGCGATTGTCGGTCCGACGGCGGTCGGCAAAAGCGATGTTGCCGACCGCCTGGCCGCTCGTCTTTCGTCCGAAGTGTTGTCTTGTGACGCGATGCAAATCTATCGTGGCATGGACATCGGTACGGCCAAGATGATGCCCGAGGAGTGCTCGGTGCCCCTGCGCCTTGTCGATATCGTGGATCCGGGCGTCGCGTATTCAGCTGCGCTCTATCAGACGGATGCCCGGGCGCATATCGAGCGTTTGCTTGGCGAGCAACGTCTTCCGGTCTTTTGCGGCGGTACGGGCCTGTATCTCAAGGCTGCACTCGATGAAATGGATTTTCCTTCGGGAGAACTCGAGGACGAACGCCGCACGGGCTATCAGGAACTTGCCGAGCGTATTGGCGAGGAGGCGCTGCATGCCCTGCTTGCCGAGCGCGATCCGGAATCTGCTGCCGTGATTCATCCCCATAACGTGCGTCGTGTGATTCGTGCGCTCGAGATGCATGATGACGGTGTGTCGTATGCCGATCAGAAGTCGAAATTCAGCGTCCCGCGCGAGCGTTATCATGCCTTGTGGTTTGGTCTGACGCGTAGCCGTGAAGTGCTCTATGAGCGCATTAACATGCGTGTCGACCTTATGTTTGAGCAGGGGCTGGTTGATGAGGTCCGTGGCCTTATGGACCAGGGCTTGGGTGATGCGCTCACGTCGATGCAGGCAATTGGTTACAAAGAGATTATCGATGCCTTGCGTGGCGCTATTACCATGGATGAGGCCCGTGAGCTTATCAAGATGCGTTCACGTCGCTATGCCAAGCGCCAGCTTTCCTGGTTTAAGCGTGACGATCGCATTGTTTGGTTCGATATGGATGAGTTTATGATCGATGAGGTCGTTGATGATATCTGCCGTCGTATCGAGGCTGTCTAATGGCACGTTTTCCCTTGGTCTCTACGGCGCCTGAACCTGAGCGTGCCGTCTTGGTTGGTGTTGAGTGGCGCGATAATGCCTGGCCGCTCGACCGTTCGCTCGATGAGCTCGAGCGCTTGGCTCACACTGCTGGAGCCCAATGCGTGGCACGCTTGTCGCAGCGCCTGGTCAAGCCCTATCCCAAATCGTTTATCGGCTCCGGCAAGGTCGAGGAGCTGTGCGGTTTGGTTCATCGCATGGATGCGGATGTTGTTATCTTCGACGACGACCTGACTCCTTCACAGCAGTCCTATCTTGAGAAAGCCGTGGGCGAACCGGTTAAGATTATTGACCGTACGGCGTTGATTTTGGATATCTTTGGCCTGCATGCCCAGACGCGTGAGGGCCGCTTACAGGTGCAGCTGGCACAGTTGCAGTATCTGCTGCCTCGTCTGCGAGGTATGTGGAGCCATCTTGCCAAGGAGCAGACGCGTGGCGGCATTGGATCGCGTTTTGGCCAGGGCGAAAGCCAGCTCGAGATCGACCGTCGCCTGATTCGCAATAAGATCGCAGCTCTTCGACGCGAACTGAAACAGGTTGAACAGCGTCGCGACGTGCAATCGAAAAGCCGCATTGAATCGCCGGCGTTTCGCGTGGCGTTGGCTGGCTACACCAATGCCGGTAAGTCGACGCTGCTTAATCGATTGACGGGATCCACAGTACTTTCGCAGGATAAGCTGTTTGCCACACTCGATCCCACGACGCGCTCGTACCGTTTGCCCGGTGGCCGTGGCATGACGATCACCGATACCGTTGGCTTTATTCAAAAACTGCCCCATGGCCTGGTCGACGCTTTCAAATCTACGCTTTCCGAGGTGCTCGGCGCCGATTTGATTCTTAAAGTCGTGGATGCTTCCGATGAGGATTACGAGCGTCAGCTCGAGGCAGTTGATCGTGTCCTTGACGAGATTGGTGCCGGTGAGCGCCTAACGCTTACCGTGTTCAATAAAATTGATCTGCTCGATAGCGTCGACCGCTTGAGCTTTCGCCGGCGTTATCTCGAGGCGGTTCTGTTCTCGGCTCAGACGGGTGAGGGTCTTGATGACTTAGTCGACCGCATCGCTCGTGAAGCGGCCGCTACGGACGTGTTGCTCTCGGCCGATATCCCGTATCGAGAGGGCGCGTTAATCACGCTCGTGCACGAACAGGGAACCCTTGTGCACGAGGAATACCTCGAGGACGGCGTTCGTATTGTGGTAAAGCTTCCGGCTCGTATCGCGCCGCGTCTCGAGCGTTACCGAACAGAGTAAATCAGCTCCAGCACGCCTATGATAATGGGCTGATGAAGCAGGTAGAACGGCAGCGCATGGCGTCCGAGGCTTGCGAGCGCCGGGATGGGATTCTCATGGGCCCATGCTGGCGCCTCGCGGTTTGCTTTTTGTGCCGTGCGGGCGGCAAAGAAGCCTGCGAGGTACATAAATAAGAAGGGTATGAGCGGATAGTAATCACCGGAGACAAAGTTTGGACCTGGGAAACCCAGCCAAGCTAGATAGGGGATAGGGTAGACCGCTTTAGGAATGCTCCAGGTACAGGCAAAGAGTATGAGGCAAATCGTTATACCCCATACTGTCGGCACCCTATCGAGAACCGGGCGCGCGAGTGCAACAATGGCGGTGCACGCCGCCATGCAGAAAATGATGCCGAAGATCACCGAGTCATCGACTGAGACGAGCGTCGTTGCGACCCATACAACTAAAGCGGCAGCGGCATATTTGACGGCACGCTTGATGTTGTTGCGCGAGAGGGTGCACATCCAGCCGGCAATAAACAAAAATACCCAACTGATGCTGGCACGCCAGATGTCCTGGAAGATGGTCTGGGTAAACCAGGGCATCTTCCAACCATATAGGTAGGCAAGGTCGTAGCAGGCATGAAATCCCGCCATCGACAGCATGGTAAACCCGCGAATAGTATCAAAGACAGTGATGCGTTTTTGCATTACGAAAACCGGCGCATCAAACCGACGACCTTGCCCAGAATCGTGGGATTTGTCGCGTAGATGGGCTCCATGGTGTCGTTTTCGGGCTGCAGACGAACGCGTCCCTGCTCCTTGTAGAATGTTTTGACTGTTGCGGAACCATCGATCATGGCCACGACAATCTCGCCATTCATGGCACTCTTCTGTTCGCGAACGATGATGTAGTCGCCGTTATAGATGCCGACGTTAATCATCGAATTGCCGTGGACCTCGAGGATAAAGGACCCCTGGTCCGTTGCGATCTCGGTTGGGATGGTAAAGGTGTCTTCGATATTCTGCTCGGCAAGGATGGGAATCCCTGCAGCGACTCGGCCTACGAGAGGCAGCGATACCGTGCCGCGGGGCGCCGTGGGCTCATCGGACTTTGAGATGGAGACGGAAGATCCGTCCTCGTCAAAGAGCTCGAGAGCGCGAGGCTTGGTGGCATCACGCTTGAGCAGGCCGCGTGCTTCGAGCGCGGAGAGATGCGCATGTACGGTGCTGGGGGAGGAAAGGCCCACAGCAGAAGCCATCTCGCGCACACTGGGCGGATAGCCCTTCTCCTGCTGATATTCCTTGATGAAGTCGTAAATTTGCTGCTGACGCTTGGTAATTTTGCGAGCCATCAGGGATTCCTCTCTACCCATACCAAACAAATGTTCTATTTTTGCTTGACAGGAACAACTGTTCGAAGATAATAATAACCGAACACTCGTTCCCGCGCTAGACTTTTTTGTCCCCGCGGCTTGATAAAACAGTTCTCGTCAAATCAAACGAGAGGAGAACAGAATGAACGCAGCGGATATGATCCAGGGAAACCTCGCCCTTAAGCTCGAGGCGCCCATTACGCCTGCCTTTACGGTCGTTAAGGGCGGACGCTCTCATTTTCAGGCTGTGACCACTAAGCCCGTTCGCACCCAGCGTGCGTCCGTTGCTTCGGCTCCTGTTGCCCTGAAGGCCTCGACGATCGTTGCTGTTGCCGTGGCGTTTACCCTGTTCTTCGTGCTCGCCACGTCAGTCTTTTCTGCTCGTCACGCAGCATATGCCGATTCCGTAGCCAACGTTACCTACGAGACGGTTCGCGTGCAGTCCGGCGATTCCCTGTGGTCGATTGCCCAGGAGCATCCCATCGATGGACTTTCCACGCAGGAGACTTCCGATATGATTCGTAGCGTCAATCACCTCGATCGCGGCTCTCTTGATGCTGGTGCAGTTCTGAAAGTTCCGACTCGTTCGTAAGATTTCGGCTCGGTCGCATGGTACCCTTGTTATCGTTTAAGAGGAGGTACCATGCGCTGTCCTAAATGCGGCAAGGCACATACCCGCGTTGTCGATTCCCGTATGCAGGAGTCGAACAACACTATCAAGCGTCGTCGCGAATGCTGTTCGTGCAATTATCGTTTTACGACGTTCGAGCGCTGCGAAGATCCCATCGAGGTCATCAAGTCCGATGGGTCAAAGCAGCGGTTCGATCGCAACAAGCTGCTTGTCGGTCTGATGCGCGCCACGATTAAGCGCGATATCGATACGAAAAAGCTCAACGAGATCATTGATGATATCGAGGTGGAGCTGCGGTCGCGTACGCTGACGGCTGTAACGTCCCACGAACTGGGCGATATGGTGCTCAAGCGCCTGGCCAAGATCGACAAGGTGGCCTACATTCGCTTTGCCTCGGTCTATCGCGATTTCAAAGACGTCGACGAGTTTTTGCAAGAGCTCGACAAGCTAAGGTGATTTCATGTCCAACATTACCGTTAACATTAAGCGTCTCGATCCCATGGTCGAGCCTCCCAAATACGCCCATCCCACGGATGCCGGCCTTGACCTCCGCGCCAACGAAGACTGCATCCTCAAGCCCTTTGAGCGCCGATTGGTCTCCACTGGCTTGGCCATTGCGCTGCCCGATGGCTACGCCGGCTTTGTCCAGCCCCGCAGCGGCCTAGCCATTAAGCAGGGCCTGTCTATAGTCAACACGCCCGGTCTCATCGACGCCCACTATCGAGGTGAACTTAAGGTCATCCTCATCAACCTGGATTCCACCAACAATATTCAGATCAACAAAGGCGACCGCATCGCCCAGCTCGTCATCCAAGAAGTCCCCACAGTCAATCTTGTAGAGGTAGACGAACTAGACAAAACCGACCGAGGAGCCGGCGGTTTCGGTTCTAGCGGCGTATTGTAATGTCCGCTCTCCCGTGGGAGGCCCCTATATATCATTCCATGCTCAAACATTCTCGCTGCGCTGCGAAACTGCGCGTGGAACGATATATAGGGGCCTCCCACGGGAGAGCTTCGTTTACGTGCTAGCAACTGAAACGGCTTCTTCAGAAAAAGCGGATAAAAATCTTATAGCAAACCGGTTCGATTAATGAAAAGTTCCCTTATCTAATCGGCTTGCTAGAAAGAATGTTTTTTGTTTTCAAGCAAGAAGACTCCCGTCCGGGGCTCACCCATATCGTTCCACGCGCAGTTTCGCAGCGAGCGAAGCGAAGCGAGAATGTTTGAGCATGGAATGATATGGGTGAGCCCCGGACGGGTGGGATTCATGCGCCCCTGCGCAGCGAGAATGTTTGAGCATGGAATGATATATGGGCGGCTCCCGCCGAGCAGCGAACTTTCGGCTAGCGGATATGCGCAGGTTTTTCGCCCCAGTAGAAGCGGCAGAAGGCTCGTTTGCGCTTTTGGGGCTTGCCTGCAAGTTCCATGGTTGCGATTGCGATATCCTCGGCTGCGCGTGGGCGTCGCAGCACTTCGCCATTGATGAGCAGTGCCTTGAGCGACTCGGGATGATCGTGGAGATGGCGCAACGTCACGATCAGCTCGCGTGCGGTGGTGACATGCATGCTGGCGCCCATGCCGGTGAGCATGGTGGTGTTGGCCTTTTCCTGGCCATAGGACTTGCCCAGCAGAATCATCGGCAGGTGTGCGCACAGGCATTCGGTAACGGTGAGTCCGCCCGATTTGAGAATTGCCAGGTCACAGCCGTGCATAAGCGCTGCCATGTCATCGACATAGTCAAGAACCGTGACGTTCTCGAGTTTCATGGCATCGAAGAGCGTTTTGAGACGGGTGGCATATTCGGCGTCCTTGCCCGGCAAAAAGACAAAGTGCATGTCCTCGAAGCTGCGCAGGAAGGGGAGGGTGCGGTCCATCTCCGCGCGAAAGCGAACGTACGGTTGAGGCAAACTGGCGCCGGCCATCACCAGCACAACGAGCTTGTCTGTGGGGAGATTGAACTTCTCGAGTTCTTCCTCGCGATTGTAATCCGTATCGAACCCGGCGCGAATGGGGATGCCTGTAATGCGGATCTTTGCCTCGGGAACCTTGCGGGGGCGGAGTGTTTCGGCCATAAACTCGTTTGCCACACAGAATAGGTCGGTGTCCTTATGGGGCCACCAACCCTCGACCTCGTAATCGGTCGGTACGCAAATGACGGGATAGTCGATGCCCGTAATGACGCGTGCGCCGACGGCAACGTTGGCTGCCGTGATGTGCGTGGCGACCACGGCAATGGGCCTACGAGTCCGAACGTACTCGTTAAATGCGGGGAACATGATGCGCGACCATGCCGTGCCGCCGCCCCAAAGCAGGTGTCCGGTAAGGGTATAACGCCAGGTCAAGTCGTAAATTGGACGTGTAGCACCGGTAAACGAGGCAGCTGTTTTGTTGCCGTCGAATTGTATGCGTCCAAAATCGAGGATATCGAGCACTTCAATCTCAACATCCTCGGGGATGCCATTGGTGCCGCGGTTGAGGTCGAATGCCTGCGCAATCGCATTTGCGGCGGCCTTGTGGCCCGAGCCGACCGAGGCGTGCACGATGGTCACGAGAGGTTTTTGCTGAGCCAAGAGCGTGGTTTGTTCCGATTGGGGAGTGCTTTGCGTGGGCAGGGGAGCGTCATTGCCCATCTGCGTTTGATCCATCGATAAGTCCCCTTCATTTTAGTTTCGCTAGGAATCATTGTAGTGCATGAGTGTCACGTTCGTCTAAATTTGGGTATGAGCGCAAAGAACGCCAATCTTTCGACAGGAGGTCTCTTTATGACTACCCATCAGCCGATCGATGTTGCGATTATCGGCGGCGGGCCTGCGGGCTATGCTGCAGCCATTTATGCGGCGCGCGCTAACCTAACGACGACCGTGATTGAACAGGGCATGTCGGGAGGACAGATCGCCACAACCAATGAGGTCGAGAACTATCCGGGCATTCCGCTCTTGAGTGGTGCCGAACTCGGCGAGCGTTTTCAGCAACATGCGGAGGGCCTGGGGGCACAGGTTGCATGGAGCATGGTTACGGGTATCGATTACGATGCGGATGCGGCGTTGTTTACGGTCCATCATGATATGGGCGATACGCTGGCCTCGAGCGTTATCGCTTGCATGGGTGCCACGCCGCGATCTGCTGGTTTTGTTGGCGAGGATACGTATCGCGGTCGCGGCGTTTCGTATTGCGCGACGTGCGACGGCATGTTCTTTCGCGGTAAACAGGTCTTTGTCATCGGCGGCGGCAATGCTGCCTGCGAGGAAGCCCTGTTCTTGTCGGAAATCGCCAGCAGCGTGACCATCGTCTTGCGCCGCGATCAGTTCCGTGCCCCCGATGGCGTGGTTCAAAAGGTGCTCGCAAAAGATAATATTTCAGTTAGGTACCAAACTAGTATTGTTGAGCTTTCTGGCGAAGCGATGCCCACGACAATCACGTTCAAGAACAATGCGACTAGTGAAATGCACACTGAGTCCTTCGATCCCGGCTCGTTTGGTATCTTTGTCTTTGCTGGCACACAGCCTCATACCGAGCTTGTTGAGCATCTGGTGGATCTGGCTCCCGACGGCGGTATTGTGACCGACGAATCGATGGCCACCCGCACGCCTGGATTATTTGCTGCCGGCGATATCCGTTCCAAGCGGTTACGTCAAGTTGTGACAGCTGTTTCGGACGGAGCCATAGCGGCTACCAGCGCATACGCATTCCTACACGGATAAGTACGATAATATATCTTATGTAAGGTTGTTATCTTACTTAAACGTCCAGTATCAACGTTGCCTCAAGCTCGTTGCCGCTGGACGTTTTGTTGTGAAAAATACGAGCCAGCTATCCTTCGGTCTGACCCCAACCAAACTCGACAATCATACCATTCATTGTGGTATGCAAAACTAGATAATCTAGAATACAATATGGAAAACGAACGGAGGCACCACATGAACCATGCTAAACACGTTATTCCTATGTCCGATACGTCGGCTAGCATTAGCCCAGAGGATATTCAGCCAACGGTGCTACCTGATGCATTTATCCAGTCTGATATAGTTCGCAAACTCAATACGCTCAGCTTGCCACGCTATAACCAGTTGCCGAATGTGACGCTCTACCGTGATCAGGTCATTGAGTACATCGAACTGTGGTTGGAGCCGCTTTCGATTTGTGTGGAGCAGCCCGTCATTACGCCTTCCATGATCAACAACTACGTAAAGGTCGGCCTGGTGCCGGCTCCGGTAAAAAAGCAATATGGCCGCGAGCAGATTGCTCGCCTTATCGCCATTTGTATTTTTAAGCAGGTGCTGCCCATCGCTGCGGTCCAGGCGCTCTTTAACATTCAACGCTTGAGTTACGATGCGCCGACTGCCTTTGACTACGTGGTCGATCAGCTCGAGGCATCCATTCGCGCGGCGTTCTCCATTGAGCAGGTTCCTGTTGCCGATACGGCTCATCAGGTCACGCGCGAGTCTCTGCTCGTGCGCAGTGCGGTTTCGTCTTTTGTATCCAAGGCGTATTTGATGAGCTATCTAAAGTTCAATGGGTTTAATAGTTAGCCGACGTACAACACGCGCGGGACAAAGAGCCACCAGTCACTTTGTCCCGCCCGTGTTTTTGTTTAGTTGGACGTTATCGGCCCGAAGCCACGCCCATGCCGTAGCCGATAATGAGCCCGTGCATCTCGGCATAGTATGAATCAAGTCCGTTGCAGGGCATGATGATGGTCTTGGAGCCGGGCCAATGCTCCACAATGCGGCTGGCAAGTGCCTGGGCGCCCGCCTCATTCTCGACATGGTCGATGACGACTTCTCCACCGGTAAAGCCTTCGGCTTCCATGGTGTCGACGATCTTTCCAAGCATCTTCTTTTCGCCACGGGTGTGACCAACGAGCTTAATCTCCCCCGCCTCGCTTGCTGTACCTAAAACTCGAATGTTAAGTTTATTGGCGATAACCCCGGCTGCCTTGGGAATACGTCCGGCCTTGGCGAGATTTTCGTAATTGCACAGGCTAAATAGGATCTTGCTGTTCTGTTCCAGCTCATCAAAATAGCTGCAGGCTTCATCAAATGAAACGTCTGGATTGCTTGCGAGATAGCGGTCGAACAGCAAAAAGATCAGGTCCATTTTGCCGCCGGCTCCGCGCGAATTGACTAGATGAATCTGTCGGTTAGGATCCTCGGCAAGAACCAAATCGCGTGCCGTGGCGGCGGCGTTGTAGCTCCCCGATACGCCCTCCGAGATGGGCATGCAAATCGTTTTGTCGGCAAGCTTAAAGAGCTCGGTCCACTCGCCTACACTCGGACAGGCGCTCGAAGAAGCGCTCGACTCCGCCTGCACGGTGCAATTGAGTTCGTGGACGTCGAGCGTGAGGTCATCGACAAACTCGCGCTCCCCCACTCGAATTTTGAGGGGTGCAAATGCAAAGATGGTATGGGGTGCGGTCGGTTGCCAATCGCGGAGGTTGCAGCTCGAATCGGAGATAAGTGCCCAGCTCATATGGGGTCCTTTCTATTTACTCAAGCCTAATTATAACCATCTTGCAGAACTCTGTTCTATATCTAGTATTCAGAACTAGATAAAAGCTCATTGAAGATGAGTTGATTGGCGGAGATAAAGAATGGGCCTCGCAGCGAAAAAGCCACGAGACCCATGACGGATGCTGTGAAGTGTTACTTAATAGCGCACAAAAATATAGTCAGTCATACTATAACTAATGGGGGTAAGGATAACCCCTGTGTTGTAATTAGAAGCATGAATCATCTGGCCGTTTCCAACGTAAATGCCGGTATGACGCGAATTTACAACGACGTCTCCCGGTTGCGGATCGGTCACACGAGTCCAGCCCATAAACGTAACGGTGGTGCCCAAACGGCAATAACGACCGGTGAGGCAGTAGCTAACGAATCCCGAGCAGTCAAAGCTGTTCGGTCCAATGCCGCCCCAGGAATAAGCGCAACCAAGCTTGCTGTAGGCACGCGAAACAACGGTGCCGCCGTCAACGGACTGGCTCGGCGCAGAAGGGGTTGGAGCCGGAGCGGGTGTCGAGGGCTGCGGCGTGGGGGACGGAGCGGGCGTAGGAGCGGGCGCAGGCGTGTTGCCGCCGTTGTTGGTCGTACCGCCACCGTTGTTAGTGTTCTCAGTCGTGCCGGCGGTCTCGGTGTTCACGGTGGCCTTCTCGGCGGTGCTGGCGTTAATGCCGGCCTGCAGTGCGGCATTGGCCTCGGCCTCGGCGGCAAGCTCGGCCTGCAGCTGCGAGTCCAGGGAGTTCACAACGTTTTGAGCCTCGGTCTGCTGAGCGTTGAGCTCGTCGACCTTCTTTTGCGTGGCGGCAACGTTCTTCTCCTGCTCGGCCTGCTTGTCGGTAAGCTCCTGCTTAAGCTCCTTGACCTCCTGGATGGTCTGGGCCTGCTTGTCGGAAACCTTGCCGTAGTAGAACAGACGGTTGAGCATATCGCCCAGGTCATCGACGCCCGTCAGAACCTGGAGCAGGCTCAGGCCGCCGGTCTTGTACTCACCGGCAACGTAGTTAGAAAGCTTGGCCTGGCCATCGGCGATCTCCTGCTGCTTTTGGGTAATCTCGCCGGCGGTCTGGTCGAGCGCCTGCGTTTGAGTGGCGAGCTCGTCGTAGATCTGCTGGGTTTGCGTGCCGATCTGCTCGAGTTTTGTACGAGCAGCGGCAAGGTCGGATGCGGTATCGGCATAGGCCGGAGCCGCGAGGCCCAGGCCCAAAACACAAGCGAGGGTTGCCGTAGCAGCGCAGCGTGCCATGTTTTTGTGCGTGTTTGCTGTGCGCATGGAGCTTCCTTTCCGGTATCTAAGGGTAGCGGCTAGTGCACCGTTACCAAGCTAAAGAGCTCAACGTCCTCGTTGGAAGGCGTGAGCTTCTCGCGCGGGTTGAGAAACGCAAGCTCGAGGATACAACCGTAACCCACAAGCTTTGCGCCCATATCTCGCACCAGTTTACCTGTTGCCTCGACGGTTCCGCCCGTCGCGACCAAGTCATCCAGAATCAACACGGTATCTTTAGAGGTAATGGCATCGGCATGGATCTCGATGGAGTCGGTGCCATACTCGAGCTCGTAGCTCCGGCTCACCGTCTTGCGCGGCAGCTTGCCCGGCTTACGAGCTGGCACAAAGCCGGCACCCAGGGCGACAGCCACGGGCACGCCGACCATAAAGCCGCGAGCCTCGGGACCCACGACCTTGGTGATACCCATGCCGGCAAAATGCTCGGCCAGGGCATCTACCATGGCCTTTAGCGCCTTGGGATTACCAAAGAGCGGCGTGATGTCCTTAAAGACGACTCCGGGCTCGGGATAGTCGGGGATGTCGACGATGTGAGATTCGAAGTCGTACATGGCATGACCTTTCAAGGGAAGCAGGTTTGTAGCGGCGTCTATTTGTTCGCGCTGGCAGTGCCGGCGTGCGAGGGGGCGACAACCTTAAGCGGCTGCACGAGGGATTCCTCACGCACGGGAGCAGCTGGTGCGGATGCCTCTTCGCTTTTGGCCTTGGTGGATTCAGAGCGTGCGATCTCCTCGTCGAGGGCATCGATATCGGCGTCCTCGACCACGGCGTTGAGCGACTCGAAGACGCGGTTCTTGAGAAGTGCGGTATGCACGCCCTCGGTGAGGTCATGCAGCTTCTTAAACGCACGCTCGAGCTTGGCGTCGCGCTCGTCGTCGGAAGTGTCCATGCCGAGCATGCTCACGAGTACCTGCTCAAACATCGAGGACTCGCGGTTTGCCGACGATACGTACTGGCGCAGGTTGCGCGGCTCGATATGAAAGCGCGAAAGCTCGGAGCAGTAACGGATGATCGGGAAATCACGGCCATCGACAAGCTCGCGGTTTTGCGGGCTCTTGATGATGCGAATGAGGTCGTTTTCGGCCAGGGAGCGGATAAACGAGATCTCAACACCGAGCATATCGGGAATGGTCTCGATGGGATGCAGCTTTTGCTTGGTCTCCTTGGGCTCCGTCTTAAGCGGAACGTCGGACAGCAGGCCCACCTCGTAGGCGAGCGTAGACAGGTCCGTGGCGTTTTCCAGGCGCTGCTTGATCACGTTGAGCGGCATGTAGCGAGTCTTTTGCAGGTGCAGAATGACCTCCAGGCGGTCAACGTCCTCCTTGGAGTACTGACGATAGCCCTTAGGCGTGCGATGAGGGGTGATGAGCCCCTCATCTTCGAGAAATCTAATTTTTGAGTTCGAAAGATCGGGGTATGCGCCTCGAAGTAGATTGACGACCTGGCCGATACTCAGATAGTTGCGTTCGGCCATGCCCTACTCACCGGTTTCGATGCGCTCCGGCGTGCTCTCGTGATAGATGAGCGTAAACGTACCGATCTGGACGGAAGAGCCGTCGTGCAGCGGTGCGCCGTTGACGATAGCGCCGTCAACCCACGTGCCGTTGAGCGAGCCCAGGTCCTCAATACGGGCACCCAAACCCTCGCGAATAATGCGTGCGTGGCTACGCGACACGGTCATGTCGTTGAGGAAGATGCCGTTTGCGGGATCGCGACCGATGGTGGTCACGTTGTCCTCGAGCTCAAAGGCGGCGCCGGTCTGCGGGCCCTTGACGATAGACAACACGGGCGCGGTTATGTGTACGTTGGCCATGAGGTCGGGAACGGTGACATCGCTCGAAGGAACGCGGAAAACGCAGGTGGCGTCTGAGGCCTTATCGTTCTGAGGCATATTGTTAACCATGTTGTCCATGACAACCCCTAACTTAACGCGGACATGCCGCAAAGAATGAACTGTACGTAATCATACCCCAATGGCTTAATCTTCGATTTCGGGGTTAAGAAAGTCGATGTCTTCGTCCTCGGGATGCGCGACAGCCTGTTTAATGGCCGCTCCGCCCTTAATGGAATAGATGACGGCGGTGAGCATGGAGAAGATGCCGCCGCCGTACACAAAGAAGATGCCAAGCGGTACCGGGCTGCCGTTGAGGCCCGGGAAGGCCGTGAACGTGGCGGGCAGCAGATGCCAGCCGTCCACAGTGGGAAAGCCTAGTAGCATGAGCGAGAAACCGGTCATGAGCAGCGCCGTGGCAATCTTGCCGGGAAACACAACGTCGATGGGACGGCGGTGATAGTGGCGCACGATAAGCGTGCCGATTCCCAGATAGATATCGCGGCCGATGATGAGCACGCAGACCCAGATGGGAAGCTCGCCGCGGACTACCAGGCCCAACACGCCGGTAAACAGCAGGGCGCGGTCGCAGACGGGGTCCATCATCTTGCCGAGCCACGAGACCGTCTTGGTCATGCGGGCAATCTGACCGTCCATCCAGTCGGTGGAGGCCGCGATGGCATAGATGACAATGGCGACGACACGGTTGTTGTCCGTCACAAACAGGTACAGAAAGACCAGCGTGAGGATCAGGCGCGTGAAGGTAATGAAATTGGAGATCGTGAAGATCTTATTCGACGGGTAATCGGAGGTGCCGATAAGCTCCTTTTTGATCTTCTTTTTGATGCCCACAGGACTCCCCCGCTGGTAAACGACAAAACTTTCGATACTATACCCGTTCTGGCGATGTCTATCCAGCGTAAGCATAGAGAGTCCAGACATATATAAGAGCCCAACGGCCGTTACGGCTTCGTTAGAAACGCGCCCCACCATGGATGGTGAACCCGAAAGGTAAGGCGCGCGGGCACGGTGGCTCGGCCCGCGCGCCCGGAAGAGAAAGGATAAACCCATGGGTTACATGCTCGAGACGCGTGGGCTCACCAAGCGCTTCGGCCGCGGCGACCAGGCGCAGGACGCCGTGGCCGACGTGAGCCTTCATATCCGCGAGGGCGAGGTGTACGGGCTGCTCGGTCCCAACGGCGCCGGCAAGTCGACAACGCTCAAGATGATCTGCGGGATGCTGCG
>ENA-ORTD01000647-ORTD01000647.1-human-gut-metagenome-genome-assembly--contig:-NODE-647-length-30017-cov-16.142013_pt1 | contig 30017 bp, 22 predicted proteins | sample MGYA00241907_ERZ509178 | MGnify/ENA primary metagenome ERZ509178 (study PRJEB26280, sample SAMEA2338793) | human gut metagenome | biome: human gut; feature: human-associated habitat; material: faeces...
CTATATTCCTAATATTCAATAAACTATATTTATTCCTTATATCGAACTCACGTTAATAACCATGAACAAGAGATAAAACAAAAAGTGAAGACTCTCACTAGTAATAATATCAAAATGCCTAAAGATTCCATTCTTCAAAAAGAACAAAATAAGATTCTTATTTTAGATTTTCAACGGCTTGACACAACCGTTTGAGAAATAAACATTTAACTGAGTATTTGAGAAGTAAAAGTAACGAGTTGGCAACCGTGCGATTTTCAGCGTTTTGCGGTGCGATGCTGTCAAATAACTCAACTGCAAAGGTAGCCAAAATCTTTGATTGGGCAAAGAGATTGGCTACTTTTTAGTCGTACTTGGTTCTGTTTAGTCATAAATAGTCGTAATTCATCGTATTTAGTCGTAAACTCTGATTTACGACTATTTCACATGCCATATTCTGCCTTTGACCATGACTGCTTCTGCCTCTTTCATCTCAGCAAGAATGTTCCCGACCATTCGTTCCTGCTGCTCCAAGGTCTTGGCTTTGGGTAGTACATCTTTCAGATAATCAAATATTGCATCTCTTTTGGCACCGACTGACCCCGCATTTTGAAGATACTGCAAAATCATTTGCTGGAGTTTAGCTTTATCCAATCCCCTGTTACGGGTATAATCAGGTAATTGCTTTGTCTTTTTAGCTATATCAAGCGATATACTATATTCAGAGAGATTTCCTTCTAAAAGCCCCCTATCTAATAAGGTGAGGACATTATCTTTAGAAATACGATGTCCTTTTTGCACCGCATCCAATAATATGCAGTCCTCCAACGTAAGAGTATTGTTTTCTTTGAGCAATTTAGTGTATTTCTCATTGATTGTATTGCCATATATTTTTACCCCAACTTCTTTATTAAGCACATCTATTTCATAGTCTGGCATCGGGAAATGACGCTTCCATTGTTCGTTGAACATCTTCTTGATACCTCTACTTACGGTGTCAATCATATTGAAGTTAACCATAGCACGGCAAAGACACTCGTTGCGGAAATGGCGTTGCGGTCCTTTCGTTGCCAACGCATTCTGCAATGTACCGGGAATGAAGCTACCTCCATTGGCATAGTACAGATATCCAGGATTTTCAACGAAGTTTATGCGTTGCTGCAAAGTGTAATCCTGGTGAGCTATAGCATTGTGTAAGGCTTCACGAATAGTATAGTCATCATATTGTTTCATCGTTTCCGGAAACAGTGTTCCTCCGGGAAGTTCTCTCATTGTGAGGTTGCGTATCTTGCCTAGAATTTGGTCAACGGTAAGAATAAACGGTGCTGTGAAGTGTTCATAATCTACCACTTCTTGCCGTTCATCTCTTAATGTCCAAGTTACTTCAACCACAGCAGGGCGAAGCTTGAAGACTGAAAAGGGCTTCCCTAACAGTATGATGGCAGCACGAGTCAGTTTGCCGTCTATCATTATACCGCTATTGGAAAGTAATTCTTCCACAGTCCAAGCATCGATTTCTTCCGCCGGAATCTTAGAGGCATGTACTTTCTTGAACATTACACGAGCTTTGGCTACTGCCAATTCGTCCAAATCTGTCAATGTCGCATTAGGAACAATCTCTGTCGACCAGTCTTTTGCTTCAAAAATCGGTTCTTCAAGGATTGCTGCAAGCCGCTCTTGGGTCATTTCCACCAACGAATCCTCCACTCGCTGCCATGCCTTTTTGTGTGCATATACAGGACGGCGAGGCTGATGTTTAGGTATGTGGATTATCCATACCGTCTTATGATTGTCCTCTGTTACGTATTCATCTATACTTAATCCCTCAGATGACAAGTTGGTGCAATGCTCCAATAGTTTCCACACAGCAGATTGTGCATTCATATTAAATTTGGACATGTCTGTACCGACTATTTCCAGAGTCTTATCCTGCACACCAATTACAAGATGTCCTCCCTCCATATTGGCAATGGCTGCAACATACGATATAACATCGTTCTTTTCATCTCCTGCAAATGAGTTTTTGAGATTCTTCATTTCTTTCCATTCACAACGTGCATTCTCTTGCGGAAATTCACGAATGAGATATTGTTGAAGTTCTTGTGACGTCATAATTGATGAGTTTCGTTATAAATGAATAAGTTGTCGAACTTTTACACTAGCATTTAGCAGAAAATTTAAGAATCCCCATAAGCCACTTAACCCTAAAATTCCTTTAATAATATATTTCAGCCAATCTACCCAATTAGGGAATAGTAGCAATAATACTACTGATACAAGAATGATAATAATTGAAATGTAAATTCTATGCCATCTTTTATTTCGTCTCTCTTTCTCTTCACTTTTAATAATTTCCTGTCGCTGCGTTTCTTGTATGCTTACTATTTGCTGGGATATATCTGCCAATTGTTTTGATAAATTTTTATTTGCATCTTGAAGTTCCTTGTTTTTATTAACCTCTTCTTTGTGTTTATGGTCTGCTTTTAACTTGCTATTTCGCTCAGTTTCAATAATTGCATGAATATCCTTATTGAATTGCTCTGGTTCCGAAATAGAACTAATTAGCAATTTATGAATTTTTATAGTTGATTCTTGAGATATTGATGACAGCAATATATTGTAATCATCAGCAGAAACATTCTCTAATGCTGAAACAGCACTATCAAATTCATTAATCAAATCACGACTAGGATACTCTTCAGATAATGTTTGTGCTATTAGTTCGTTTAAACCAATTAAGGATACCTTTCCTGACAACTTTTTAGGATTTTGCAAAAAAAGCAAACTTGTTAGTTCATCTGGCATTATTATCTCTCCAGTATTACCATTGACTTTTTTCGATATGTTAAAATCGCATAGAGTCCTATTTGCCGTAATAAACCAATAACTGGCTTTTTGTAGTAATTTTTTATTGGAATCATATTTACGTTTTTCTCGAACATACAAATATGCTATGACATCATGTATTGCAGAATGTTTCCTATACCGCATTTCTTTTAATTGCGCGGCATCTTCCGTATTTGCAAATAGTTCGATATCAGATTCTGGTATTTTATCTATATTGATTTTATAATCTGTTTGTAGTATATTCTCTAATTTCCCATTCAGGTTAATTAGCCAAGTTTTGTTTTTCCCCAAGCGAATACATGCTTCATTGATTGTCGTTGTCGGGTTATTCCTATTATAATGAGTTATCGTATTATTTATATTGGTTTTTATTTCGGTTAATGTAATATCCAACAATCTAACATTGCCTCCTGTTTCTTGAATTAAATTTACCAACTCTTTGGTTGGTATTGCATCTTCGGGGCGTTGTAAATCTAAAAGTTCTAATACTATTTGTGTGTCAAGATAATATGATGTACCTCGCTCTATTTTAGCTTCCAGATCAAAATTCGATTCTAAATATGAAGCAATAACAGAACCGATAAATATCTTTTGGGTAGTTTGATATAGTACATTATCATTCTGTTCTATATACTGAAGAAAACGCACATGTGTCATAAATGACACTTCCTGACAATCAATACTATTAACTTTTCCCGATAAAAATGATGATATTTTATTTTTATTCTTATCAATAAAATCAGAAAAAGCAGGAAGATTATTGATGTCATCTCCTTGATTTTTTGCAAATATCTCAAATGCTTGTTGTAATGCGTTTGACTTGCGCCGTTCTGCATCATACGAATCTTCAACGCCGCTAAAAGCATAAGACTTAAAAGAAAAAGAAAAACTATTCCCTTTTTCATTAATCTGAAAATCGAATTTAGCTCTATCCTTACGAGATAAGCCCTTTTCTACAGATTTGATGAGTTTGCGAACAATTAACAGAGGAACATTGACTCCATATTCTAAGGAGATAAGATTTCTTATGTCGTAATCACTTCCGAAAGTTTTATTTTTTGCATATAGTGATAATGCTCTTTTACACATTGGAATATAAACAGCACTATAAATGTCAGTGTTGTTTTCTGTTAATGCTGCAAAAAATGAATATGTTGTTAATAATTGCTCCTTCATTTCATTTACATTTATTTGTTCTATTCTAAATCAAGATTACAATTGCCCACCTATACCTTTGAACTTCTCTATAAATGCCACTATTTTTTGAAATACAGTTTGCTTCTTTGTCAAATATTGTGGATTTAGAGGGCTCATTTTAGGCAGTATATCATTAAAGTCTGTACCATTTTCGCTCGCAAACTCTCGTCGTAAAGAGATTTCCATATAATGCTTGGCCTCTTTCTCGTTCAAATTCTCACTTGAAATCAATTCCAAAGCCTCCTCTTTCTGCTTGATCTGCGCATACTCAAAGAACGCTTTGATAATTTCAGTCTTATCTGGAATGGTGTCAAGATTGGTATCATTAATAAAATCAACTATCAGACTTTCCTTGGCTCTATTACCGACACTTGAGCGGATGATGCGACGGATTTCATCTATTAAAGAAGATTTGTCCATCTTCTTTTTGTTGTGTTCAAATATCAGTTCGAGTATATAATCAAGATTTATTTCTTGCGATTTAAGCAAATCAATCTCGAATACGACATCATCCCAGTCTATTCTTGATTTTTCCGGTTTCTTTCCATCCCTTTCTCTTCTCAACCAATCTCGTATGTCGTTATAGGTTGATTTATAATCCTGAATAATTCTATCTGAGGGCATATCCGTTTTTTGCATTTCTGCAAAAGCATCGTCAGTAAGAAAATAATCGTTTTTAAAAGCCTCAACAGCGTCCGGATTATTGGTATCTATTGCTTGAAAGGCCTTGAGTGCGGTAAACTCATCGTAATTCTGTAAAATATTTTCCATACGCAAATATTCTCCGAACAACTTGACAAATTCTTTTTTATCTTGCTCCGTAATAATATTATCTACATCCGGGAACTTCTCATTCAGTTCCTTGACAATGTCAACATATCCTCTATGTGCTTCACCCGATGCAAGCACTTTAAAGCCTTCCAAATATTCCTTGTAACTTTTTTCAAGTACAAAATTAGCAGTGCTTTCATCTCCAAATAAAGTTATGGCATCAATCGTATGTTGTTCGAGATCTCTGAAAGTCACGATATTACCGAAAGTCTTGGTAGCGTCAAAAATTCGGTTTGTTCGGGAAAAAGCCTGTATCAATCCATGATAACGTAAGTTTTTGTCTACAAATAATGTATTCAAGGTCGGAGCGTCGAAACCAGTCAAGAACATACCAACAACAATCACAAGATCCACCTCTTTGCTTTTGACCTTTTTGGCAAGGTCGCGGTAATAATTCTGGAATTCCTTGCTATCAACACCATAGCTTGTTCCAAACATAGCATTATAGTCATTGATGGCTTTTGTCAAGAACTCTTTGGCACTGAGACTCATTGCAGACGGTTCAAAATTTTCATCCATAATCTCACCTATTGCACTTTGCTCCTCATTGGCAGCGAAAGAAAATATAGTCGCTATTTTTAATGGCTTTTCCGCGTCTTTCTGCAATCGTCTCAATTCATCATAGTAGCATTTTGCAGCATCCACACTACTCACGGCAAACATGGCATTGAATCCCTTATTGTCTCCTTGATTACGATGTGTCTTGATTCTAAAATTCTGCAAGATATATTGCGATATTTCAGTTATACGGGCAGGGTGCAACAGTGCTTGCTTATTTTCTGCTGCACTAAGTTTTTGTTCATCGAGTTCTGCTTCTATATCTTTGAACTGTGGTCTTACATTGTTATAATCAACTTTGAATTTTAGCACTTTTTCATCACGGATGGCATCCGTTATCACGTATGAATGCAATTCCCTTCCGAACACACTTGCCGTCGTATCTGCTCCGAGAGCATTTCCTTTTCTGACCAGCACTCCATTCTCAATTACGTCACCGAAAATAGGAGTTCCCGTAAACCCGAACTGATAATACTTCTTAAACTTTTTCTTTAATAGTTTCTGCGCCTCACCGAATTGGGAACGGTGGCACTCATCGAAAATGAACACTACTTGCTTTTGATAGACAGGCAGGCTATCTTCACTTTTCATCAGGTTGTTCAGTTTCTGAATAGTGGTAACGATAATTTTGTTGTCGTCCTTTTCGATATTCCGCTTCAGTCCGGCAGTACTCTCCGAGCCGTTTACACTGTCGGGCGAAAAACGCTGATACTCTTTCATTGTCTGATAGTCCAAATCCTTACGGTCAACAACGAAGAATACTTTATCAATAAAATCCAATTGAGTCGCCAATCGTGCAGCCTTAAAGCTAGTAAGCGTTTTTCCTGAACCCGTAGTGTGCCAAATATAACCACCACCTTCTGTTGTAGCCCATCTCTTTGCTTGATATGCACTTCGGATTTTCCAAAGCATACGCTCTGTCGCAGCAATCTGATATGGGCGCATTATCAGCAAAGTGTTATTGATATCAAAAACAGAATATGTAAAAATGATATTGAGTAACGTGTTTTTCTGAAAAAAGGTTTCTGTAAAATCTTTGAGATCTTTAATGACCTTATTCTTCACATTTGCCCAATTCATAGTAAAGTCGAAACTGTTCTTGTTCCGCTCCACCGTATTGGCAAAATAACGGCTGTCCGTACCGTTTGATATGACAAACAACTGAATATATTTGAAAAGAGAATTTTCTTTGTTGAAACTTTCTTTTGAATATCGGTGTACTTGATTGAATGCTTCACGGATAGCCACACCGCGCCTTTTCAGTTCTACCTGTACCAATGGCAGACCATTGACAAGTATCGTTACATCATAACGGTTAGTCTGTGTCCCAATCTGCTCGAACTGGTTGATTACCTGCACTTTATTTCGTGCAATATTTTGTTTGTCAGCAATATAGATATTCTTTATATGCCCATCGTCAAAAACAAAATCATAAATATGGTTATCATGAATCTTACGTGTTTTATCTATCAGCGTATCTCCCGGCTTATCCAAATATTCTTCCACAAAACGTATCCACTCTTTGTCAGAAAACTCTACGTCATTCAGTTCCTGAATCTTCACACGGGCATTTGCCAATAAAGCATCTGGAGTAGAAATATCCGGACAATATTCATAACCCTGGCTCACTAGATCATGAATAAATTCACGTTCAAGGCTTGACTCTGACTGATATACAGCAGAAGGCTCATGAAGTTCATAATACTTGGTATAGTCATCAAGTACTATGAAATTATTTGATTCTACGATGGTATTGTATTCCGCCATTTTATTCTTCGGTATAATAGTTGTTATCTATGAGATGAGCAAACAGTAACTTTAAAGTCTGTTTTTCTTGTTCAGTAGGTTCTGGAATAGTTTCGTAAGATAATGTAGAATGGCTAGTGAATTGAATAATCCTGTTGTAATATGTCTTCTTGTCATCAGGTAACAAATCAGACCATTGCGGATATCCCAAAAAATTAGCAGTCTTCTCATATAGATTACGCAGAAGCATAAAATGATATTTCTGAACATTATTGCTATCTATCGCCTCTTGAATTATCTGCTTTAGATAATGATGGTATGAAAAACTCTTGTTTGAATCTCCTTTCTTTTCCTGCAAATCATAAGTACCATCCTCATTTTTAGACAAAAGATAACAAACCTTATTTCCTGTTTCATTAAACAGCACATTGAAAAATAAAGGATTGTGCGTAGAAACTACAAAACGTAAACCACTTGCCTCCTTTATAAGACCACCTAAATTGACTGCCAACTCAATCAAATGGTTTTCATCCAACGAGCTTACAGGGTCATCAATAAAGATATACTGCAGGTCGTTGAATTGACTTGTTTCTCGTTCATCTGGTTCCGCAATATTCAAATTGGCCACAATTTGATTAAGCAGACTGTAAAACACACACCAAACAAGACAACTTTCTTCGCCTTTCGAAATTTTGATATTGTCTATTATTTCTTCGTTTCCTCCTTCAATGGAAAATGTAATCTCATTATAGCTTTCATTGAAATGAGGAGTTAATTTATTACTGGTATAACGTTGGAAATTGGTTACTATATTTCTTTCTTGCCCTTGCTCCCTAAACACCCAATCCGTAAAGCCGTTTGGCTGTATTTGGAGTTTCCGGTTTTTATCTTCATTCAAGTCATTATCCCAGTAGAACAAATCCTCTGTGAAAGCATTATAATACAAAACTTTTATTTTCGTATCCTCCAATTCATCATCCTGATTCTTCGGAGAAATCAATTCCTTAAACTCACGGGACAGACGAGTTTTACCTACACCGTTAAAGGCATAGATTAACTGTACTTTTTTGTCGGCATCTCGTAAAGTTTCTGCTATTTTTTTCAATGATTGTCCCATATCATGCACTTAGTTTATTTCTCGGAAATGACAATAATCTGTTTCTGTAATATTTGTACTGCTCATGCACGGCATTTATTTCGGCAGGAAGACCTTGTGCGAGGTCGTTTGTCAGCGTCTCGAAACGATCGAGGATCTCAACGATGCGCTGCTGTTCGGCAAGAGACGGTATCGGAACAATAAATTGCTCTAATTTTGATTGATGTAATCTAATCACTTTTGTTCCTGTTACCCGAGTTTTTTTATAATCTGCAAAAACTGTGGTTTGAAAATAATAGGCTAAATATTTGGGATTTTGATTATGGCTAAAAGCCAGGCTATCTCCACTTATACATATTTCGCCATCTCCTAACCATGCGACGCATTTACAAACATCTTCAATATTTTCACTGACTGTAGCGAATATTAAATCGCCACTATGTGCTTTTTTACATCTTCCTGCCGTCTCTTCACTTACAAACGATTTTGTTTTGGATGCAAATGTACCATAATGTGTATATATCTGCCCATAATGAATGCAAGGTACTCCACTTTCCGTAAAGTCCTTTTTCTGCAAACCGTTTCCTCTTATAAATGCACCTATCTCACTCATTTTCATCCAAATTACCCCCCCCTTTTTGTTTATATTATTGAAACTCAGTAATTTATCTCGATAAAATTCATGTTGTTCTTGTCTCGCTTGCAGCTCCGCTTGCAGCTCCGCTGCATAGTCCGCGAAGCGGTCGAGAATTTTTACAATTTCTTCCTGCACTTCAAGAGGTGGGATTGGAATCTCAAATTTTTCAATCATTGGTTTTCGTATTGAGGTTACTGTAGCACTAACAGCTTTCTTCAATATAAAACTTTTGAAATTTGATTTCATGTAGTAATAGATAAACTTTACATTGATAGTCTTATCAATAAAATGAATTCTATACACACGCTGGTGGAGAGCATATTTCCCATTTACATAATGAAAAATCTCTCCAATTCCTCCTTCACCAGGAATTATTATTGCTTCTTCATCATATTGAAAATCATTTTTAGCTTTAATATTCTGAGATCTAACGAAAAAAGGATAAGCCCCTCCTTCTTCGGCCTCATTACCATTACAACTACCTGTTCCAATCTCAGCCACATCATGTATCGTTTTCCACTCTACTCCATTCGGACAAAGTTCCTGTATCAATTCTTGCAATTTGCTCATAACTCGTCCTCCTCCAATTCGGCGATAATCTTGTTTATTTCCGCACGCAACTCATTCTCCCTCGCTACGATACGGCGGATGCGTGCGTTCAACTCTTTGATGTCGGTTTTCGGACGGGTGTCCTCGACTTCGATATAACTGCTTACTGACAGGTTATAGTCGTTTTCTGCAATAACCTTATAGTCGACAGATTTGGCGGTGTAGTCAATATTTTCTTTTTTGTCAAATATTTCTATTATCCTGTCAATATGCTTGCCTTCAAGTACATTGTTATTGGTCTCTTTCGTAAAAAAGCCTTCTCCGCTTGCATCGATGAACTGGATTTTCGTATCGGTCTTATGCTTGGAAAGAACAAGGATATTCACGGCTATCGAAGTGCCATAGAATAAATTGGACGGCAAGGCGATAACGGTTTCTATAAAGTTGCTATCCACCAAATACTTCCTGATTTTCTGCTCCGCCCCACCACGATAAAAGATACCAGGAAAGCAGACGATAGCTGCCCTTCCCCTGCTTGACAGATAACTCAAAGAGTGCAAGACAAAAGCAAAATCCGCTTTCGATTTTGGGGCAAGCACTCCGGCAGGAGCGAAACGGTCATCGTTAATCAGTGTCGGATCATCCGAACCAATCCAATTGACCGAATATGGAGGATTGGAAACAATGGCATCAAAAGGCTTATCGCCGCCAAATTTTGGGTCGATAAGCGTATTTCCAAGTGCAATATTGAATTTGTCATAATTGATATTGTGCAGGAACATATTCATACGAGCCAAGTTGTAGGTTGTATGGTTTATCTCCTGACCGTAAAATCCGTCTTCGATGACACGGTTTTCGAACTGTCTTTTTGCTTGCAGAAGCAATGAACCGGAACCGGCTGCAGGGTCATATATCTTATTGACTGTGGTCTGCCCATGCATGGCAAGGCGTGATATGAGTTTGGAAACATTTTGCGGAGTAAAAAACTCTCCTCCCGATTTTCCTGCATTAGCGGCATAATTGTTAATGAGAAATTCGTAAGCATCTCCAAAAAGGTCTATCTCATGCTCCTCAAAACTTCCAAAATCCAAACCCTCCACACCCTTTAATACAGCGGCAAGACGACTATTTTTGTTTTCAACGGTATTTCCGAGTCTCGTACTAGTTATATCAAAATCAGCGAACAGTCCTTTGATGTTCTTTTCGGAAGCATAGCCGTTGGCTGAACTTTCAATCGAATCGAAAATTGCTTTCAAATCCGTGTTAAGATTCGGGTTGGTATTGGCATTCTTTACCACATTCACGAAAAGCTGGCTCGGATATATGAAATATCCTTTTGTCTTTACTGCATCGTCTTTTATTTCAGGAGTAATTACGCTGTCCGGTAGAGAAGCGTAGTCAATACTATCATCTCCTCCTTCTATATAGTCAGTAAAATTTTCACTGATAAAACGGTAGAACAATGTTCCCAAAACAAATTGCTTAAAATCCCATCCGTCAACAGCACCACGTACTTCGTTTGCTATTTTCCAAATCTGAGATTGTAACTGTTCTCTTTGCTGTATACTTGTCATTTATATCTTTATATTAAAGGTCATTATAAGATTATTATTGAGAGAAGATTATACCTCACTTACTTTTATTGATAAGTTCCCTTCTGTCAACATTTAATAGCTCTGCTATTCTTGAAAGAGTAACCAAGTCTGGCTGTGAAACATTTGTACACCATTTTGACACAGTTGACGGATCTTTTCCCAGTTGTCCAGCCAGCCACTTTCCTGTTTTCTTTTTTTCAACAAGAACCAATTTAAGCCTATTAATATCTCCCATATCTGTCATTAAATTGAATTTTATGCAAAGTTAATGATTTTATTTGATTTGCAGTTTATAAATACAAAACCTTTTATTGGAAGTTTAATCTCCCGACTACGGAGGCGAGATTGTTCGCACGGACAGCGGTATTTTTCAGACGGCTCAAATCTTTTTGAGCGGCTGAAAAGATACCTTGCTGTGTTCCTGCGAACACACTTTCAGGAGTAACCCGAAAAGTTTTGAGTTACTCAAAACATACCTTGCCATGTTCAAGTGAACATAACATTTTCCACTTTCTATCGGCAGCTTGTAGGGTGCTATTGTTCCCATTATTCAAATGTATATGAGCAATCTTTTACTGAAATACTGACGTGCAGACTTATTGATTTCAATACGACAGTACATCATGACTTCATGACGACACAGTTGCACCTGTCATGGAGAGAAATAAAAATGATTATCTTCTCTTTTCGCAAGTACAGTCCTTCAAGGACGGCTCTGCGAACCTGCTCCGCTCCGAATGTATTGATACGGAAAGCGAGGGCGATGACAGCTTCAAGATTATAAACCTCCATATTGTGTTTGTCCGACAGTCGGATGGTACGTTTTATGTCGTATTCCCTCAAAACTCCACTCTTGCAAAGAGCCTTTATACCACTCGGATTGTTGGGGCAATAACCCCGAACAGCTCGCAGAGTTCCCACTCGGTCATGGCAATGGAGCCTGTATTGGTCGGCAGGGTGGTGATGATGCTTCGTTTCTCTTTCATCTGTATTCTGCTTTATTGGTTATCAAATGGCACTGCAAATGATTTTCTCCATATCTCCCAACTTGTCGGACAACAGTTCCAAGTCCTGACTTATCTTTTGGGTGGTTATCTTCGCGTAGATTTGAGTGGTTTTTATGTTGGTATGCCCCAACAGACGGCTGACGGTTTCAAAGGGTACTCCGTTGGATAACAGTATAGTAGTCGCTGCTGAATGGGTGGCTACATGATATGTCAAATACGTCTTTATACCGCACAATTCGGCAATGACTTTCAGCTTTTTGTTGCAGGTCGTGTTGCTTGGCATGGGGAATACCTTATTGTCCTTTGCCATCCCCTTATACTTCTCTATAATCTTTAGGGGAACATCCAACAGGCGGATATTCGATTCCGTGTTGGTCTTCTTTCTTCGGGTGGTAATCCAAAGATTGCCGTCAAAGAATGTCTGCAGGTTGTCGGTGGTAAGGTTCTTCACATCGGAATACGCCAGACCCGTGAAAACCGAAAAGAGAAACAAGTCCCTCACAAGCTCGTGGGTCTTGTTGGGCATTTCAGTGTTTATAAGAGTGTGTATCTCCTCTTTTGTGATATACCCCCTGTTCACGCTTTCGGGCGAGTTGATATACCCTGCAAAGGGATTGAACGGCAGCCGTCCGTCATTCCTCGCTATTGAAATGATGTGCTTCAACACAATCATGTAGCCCCACACGGTATTGGTGCGGTACTTCTTCACGGTGCGCAGAAAATACTCGAAGTCGTCGATAAACGTGAGGTTCAACTCTTTGAGGGGAATATCCTCACGCTTGTATGTATGTGGCAGGAACTCCCGAATATGCTTGCAGACGGTTATGTACCGTTGGAATGTTCCTTTGGCACGGCTGTGTCCGACTTTCTTTGCAAACTCCGCATTGTGCTGCTCAAAGAGTTTCAGCAAGGTTTCCTGCTTGATACCGATACCGAGATAGGCATCTTTCAGTTTGGCAGCGGTTACATATCCGTCCGTCTGCATCAGTTCTTGGTATCGGCGGTTCACCTCCATCCGAGTCTTGTCAACCGCACGGTTGATTCTCTGCGCTTCGGCACTTTTGCCCGAAGCACGGTTGTTCTTCACGTCCCACAAGTGTGGGGAAACGTCCATCTTGCAGCTGAACTGCTTAATCTCTCCGTCCACCGTAAGGCGGCACATCAGTGGCAGGTTACCGTTGGGCTTTGCACTGCCTTTCTTCACGTAGAATAACACCTTGAATGTACTTCGCATAACTCACATTTTTTCTGTACAAAACTAGTTTACTGTGAGTTACCGACAGCTACGCAGAATTACGCAAATCGCAGAAAAATAGCTTTTTAGCTAAAAATCGTCTTCAATCACTCGGTAATGATGTGGTAACTGAACTCTTGCGCTATATGGCTGTACTATGGCTTTCTTTGGCTTCTCACCAAGAGAAAAACATAGCGTAACGAACACTTTTTCAGCCTATTCGTTACGCTATTCTCTGATTTACTTTTTAGATATCTGTTTATTTTAAGTTCAGTCAAAGGTTGTTCTTTCGGTGTGTCTCGTGGGGTACGCAGGGATTTTTGATGGGAGTTTTGTTTCCAAAAGAAATAGAACCCCCAAACACACCCTATTAATGCGAGCCAAATCCAAATACTATTTTGTCGTTTCATAACTTGAAGCGGTATAGATACATAAATTCTTTTTCTTCGTTCGGAATGACGTATGAATAATAGTAAGGTGCAATATATCCCATGACCTTTAGTCCTTTGGGTACGCTTACATCCCCTATTAAAACACCGTCTTTGTAGATTTGCAATCCGTCTGTTGAACGTGTTTCTCCTTTTTGATAGGAGCGGAAAAGTAACCCAGTTTCATCTACGTATTCCAACCAGTTGTAGTAACCTTTGGTCAGTCTTTCATTTCGCCAATTCTTGCGGGATTCTTCAAGTGTAGTAATCGTTCTTGTAATTCAAATCCATGTCTATTCCTGCATATCCAAAACATTTTAATTCATTGTAGTCGTTATCATATTGACGAATCAGACTGTCTGCCTCGTATGTGACATAGAAGTTTCCGTTTAGGTCTATGTCATAATTCACAGAACAAAGTATGGCTTTTTGGAGGCTGTTTTCCTGATAACTTGGTGGAAAGCCTGTAGCAAGCAAACGACCAAAATCTTGGTCGTCAAGTTTAACCTCCAAAATGTTTGAATTGTTTTTAAGATGTTGTGCCGTATTATTAACATAGCAGCATTCGTTAGATGATGCACGTGCGTTGAAATAGACATTGTTTTTATACGAGCGACAAACCATGTCTTCATAAAACTGGGTATATTCAATGGGATTTTGATAAAACTCTTCCTTATCTTTAGTCCTTTTGCTTCGGTCGTATCTGATTTTAAAGAAATCACTTAAAAGGATATCTTTATCATATTGCCGATACACGCAATTATAATCCAAAATAAACAAATTTCCATTGTTTAGGAATGTGTGTGTGGCAATCCGTCCTACTGGAATCTCACCTTTTGCATGTCCGCTTCCTAATTTTTTTAACTTAAAATGTCCATTTAGGTCAAAGGTGTACAAGGTACAGAAAAATCTATCCATGACATAAATAGAACTGTCATGTAGATTCGATTCTATTACATACGATGTAGTTATCGAGTCTAACGGAATGCTGTCAAAAGATAGCTTAGAAATGCTTATACTGGTTTGAGAATTGGTGGGAACGTAAAAGTTCCCGTTTTTCTTCTTGTTAGAACAGTTGCAAAAGAGTATTGCAAAAGTTAATATGGGAATAATTTTCTTCATGGTATATGATTAATTCTTCTTTGCGAGACTCTCTCTCTCAAAGTTTATAGCAAATGTATTTGAATCTTAAATAAATTGCAAATATTTTCTTAAAAAATAGCATGAGAACTTATTTTTGACGCAAAATAGTGCCCATCTTGACGTGTTTGTATCTAAAAGCTTCGGATAAGTGTAAAAACTATATCTTATGAAAAATGCCCCAAGGAATTGTGAGGTCACCGTAGAAACAACCGCCAAACGGTTTTCCGATGTGCTACAAATGATTTTTTGTTTTGCTGTGAGCGGAAGATAAGGCTAAGGCTGACGGGGCAGAGGTATCTACTTCCATATACAATATGTTTATTCTAAAAAAGGTTCGCTTTCTTTAGACTGTCTAAGAATCAGTATGTTGCGGTGAACCCTGTTGGCCGAAAGCCTTCACATGGGCTTCACCGCTAGGTTCACGGCTACATTTATATACCCCCTAAATATTTTCCCAACTGCAGAACTCCGTGTGAATCCTAAAATGTAAAGCTTTCACCGTAATAGGTTGATTATTAGATGGCCTGAAGGACGTGAACCTTGAATTTACGGAAGTTGTGATGTAAGGCAGACATAAAAATAGGGCGCGGAATCACTTCCACGCCCTATTACATCAGGGGCATTTCCCATATTGATATGAGAAAGTATATTTTTGCATAATTAAGGTTTATGAAAGAACATTCACAGCATATTGAAACTACTGTTCCTTGTTCTTTTCTGCTATATTGCAAATATAGGCATTCTTTTTGATAACTCAAAGGGAAATATCTATTATTTTTTCCTTTATTATGAACTTTTCAAACTTTTAGAAGCTCACTGTGCGTGAACCGTCTTCGTTCTCTTCGATGGTTACTTTCACCGTATTACCCGGAAGAAGTTCTTTCACTAGTTCCGGCCATTCGATAAAGCAAAGCGCACCGCTGTAAAAATAGTCTTCGTAGCCCATGTCGTACACTTCTTCCAGTTTTTTGATACGGTAGAAGTCGAAATGGTAAATCAGTTCGCCGCTGTCCGAACGGTATTCATTGACGATGGCGAAGGTGGGCGAGTTGATGACGTCCTCCACGCCGAGGCATTCGCATACGGCTTTGGTGAAAGTGGTTTTTCCAGCGCCCATCTTGCCGTACATGGCAAAGACGGTGTTGTCGCCCATGGCTGCGATGAATTCCCGGGCAGCCTCGCGGATGTGGTCTAAAGAGTCTATTCTAATCTCCATATAGCTTTTTGTTTTTAATTTCGTTTCTTGCTTTGCAGGGTTATCAGCGGTATGAGCATTTCCTCCATAGAGATGCCGCCGTGTTGGAATGTGTCGCGATAGTAAGACACATAATAATTGTAATTATTGGGATAGGCAAAGAAATTGTCGCCCGAAGCAAAGATGTAGGCCGTACTCAGGTTGGGAGCCGGGAGCAGGACTTTACGTGGGTCTTTGATTTCAAAGACTTCTTTGGGGTTGTATTTCAGATTCTTCCCCAGTTTGTAGCGCAAGTTCGTGTTCGTGTTCTTGTCCCCGATGACTTTGACCGGTGACTTCACGCGGATACTGCCGTGGTCGGTCGTGACGATGATTTTGTAGTCGCTTGCGGCCAGGGCCTTGAACAGGTCTTTCACGGCAGAATGCCGGAACCAGCTTTGGGTGATGCTACGATAGGCTGCCTCGTTGGAAGCCAGTTCACGCACCATTTTCGATTCCGTACGAGCATGGGAAAGCATGTCGATAAAGTTGAGCACAATGACGTTCAAGTCATATTTTTCCAACTGTTTGAACTGGCCGATAAGTTTATCTGCCGTAGTCGAATCATTGATTTTATGATAACTGAATGTATTCTTACGGCGGTAACGGTCCAATTGGGTCTGGATGAGAGGACCTTCGTTCAGGTTCTTGCCCTCTTCTTCGTCTTCGTCCACCCAGAGATCCGGGTACATTTGGGCGATTTTGTCCGGCATCAGACCGGAAAAGATGGCGTTGCGCGCATATTGTGTGGCTGTGGGCAAGATGCTGCAATAAATATCTTCGTCGATGAGGAACATATCCGCCAGTTCCGTACTGAGTGTCCGCCATTGGTCGTAACGGAAGTTGTCCAGAACGATGAGAAACACCTTTTCCCCTTGATTCAGCAGGGGGAATATTTTGGTTTTGAAGATATCCGGACTCATTAGCGGGCGGTCTTCGGGGTGGGCAATCCAGTCTTCGTAGTGTTTGCGTATGAATTTGGCAAAAGCCAGGTTGGCTTCCGTTTTCTGCATGCCCAACATTTCGTCCATGTTGCTGTCGGTCTCGGACAACTCCAGTTCCCAGTATACCAATCGTTTGTACACCTCTTTCCAGTCCTCGAACGTCAATGAGTCATTGATTTGCATGCCAATCTTTCCGAAATTCTGTTGATAGGCGTTTTGAGCCACCTCCGTGACGATTTCTTTCTTATGGATGTTCTTTTTCAGGGTCAGGAGGATTTGCGTGGGGTTGACGGGCTTGATGAGATAGTCGGCAATTTTGGAGCCGATGGCCTGGTCCATGATATTCTCCTCTTCGCTCTTCGTCACCATGACCACCGGCGTGACCGGTGTGATTTCCTTGATGCGCGACAAGGTTTCCAGCCCGCTCAGGCCGGGCATGTTCTCGTCCAGCAGAATCAGGTCGTAGGTCGTTTCGCTGCACTTGTCCAGTGCATCCTGCCCGTTGGATACGGTTTCTACCTCGTATCCTTTCTTTTCGAGAAAAAGAATATGCGCTTTCAGCAATTCTATTTCATCGTCTACCCAAAGTAATAAACCGTTGTTCATCATTGTAATGGTTTCGTATGTTAGAAAATAATACCACTGTCTGTGTCTTCTTCCTCTTCTTCGTATTCTTCGTCTCCGGCAGGCGGTTCGTCGTCCGGCGTACGGATTTCGATGGAAGTAGGTTCGTCCAGTCTCAGGTCCTCCGGCACTTGCAGCGGTGCGAACTTCTCATCGTAGAACTTCTTGTAATCGTCGAAACTGAAGACCGTGCCCAGCAGCTTCAGGTTGCTTTCGGAGATGATGACAGAACGTATGTTTTTAAGCACGACACTCATGTGCGGATCGGCATACAGCTTTTGGGCGTAAGCGTGTGCCTCGTCATAGTTGAGGAAACCGCTGACGCGCATTTGTGCCAGTCCGTCGGCCTTCACGATGTCGATGTCGAAATTGCGTACCATAAAACTAGTGAAATTATACAGGGCCATCTCATATAACAGTTGGTCCTCGTCCAGACTGTTTTCCGGATAGGCCAACAGGAACACGAAGTTGCTGAGGCGTTCGTCGCTTAATTGCTGCGCTTCGGCTGTGGAGTCTTGCAGAGCCGTCAGTGAACGCCGGCTCCAGATGTCGCTTGCCGCGTATTTCCCGTCGGTCAGCGACCGGCCTTCCTGAATGCCTTTCACGATGCTTTGTGCGATTTCCGTTACTTCGTCTTTCGGATATTTCTCGATGACTTGTTTCAACGTGACCAAGAAACTGTCCCGTTCTCCGCCGTACAGTTGGCTCATGGCTTGTATGAACATGAATTTAGCGCGGTGTGCCCCCTCCGGGAAATCCGAAGTCGAAATGGAATAATTGCGGAACACTTCCTCATATTCGTTCTTGCCGTAGGCTTCGTATGTGGCGGCATACAGAGAATCCTCTATGTGCTTGCCCTGCCTTGCGTAAAGCTCGTATTTGGGGTTGGCCAGCATGATGGCATACCGGCTGTCCGGGAACTCCTCGATGAGCCGCTGTTTATACTGTTCCGCCTCGGCCATGTCATTCAGTCGGCCGTTGATAAGGAATAGATGGTAGTACACGTTGTCTTTGTCGGCTACGTCCGGGAACGTTTCGATAAGACGCAACAGGGTACGCCGTGCCAAACCGAAATTTTCCAGTCTCTCCATTTCCAGGATGCCGGCCTGATAAAGCGCATCACGCAGGATGTCGTTGGAGGCTTGCAACTGCTCTTCCGTGAACGGGATTTGTTGCAGGTAATATTCCCGGTTGTGCGGGTCGCTGGCCAATGAGTCGGCCATACGCTCCTGGGCTTCGGCAATGCTGTCGGCCAAGGCGATGCTGTCGGCTTGTGCCGTCATCAGGCTGTCGCTCTCTTCGCTGTAGTCATATTCTCCGAAATCTTCCGTGCGGTCCTCGTTCTTATGGCTTCTCCGCCAGTTGTCTTCCAACGGGCGTTTGCCCCACGTGCGTTGGAACTGACGTTTGCCTTGGGCTACGACCGACGGGTTATAGAAATACCACGTGCCGGTTTGTCCGGAAGCTCCCGCCTGCGCCCCGCGGTTTCCCGTAGGCAGGGTGGGTGTGGCTGTCGGAGTTTTGGGCATATTGGCAGCCATTTCGGCCTGCATGGCCTTGCGTGCTTCTTCTTTCTCTTGCTTCTTCAAGGCCTCGATGACTTTGTCGATGGCCTCGTTACGTTCGTTTTCGGGCAACTTGGCCAACCATTGCAGGCTGTCTTGCAGTTTGATGGCCGACAAATGAGGTTCCAGTTCGGTCAGGATGCCTGAGCGGCGTTCCGCCTCTTTGTAAGTTTCATTTTCTTTGTCCAATATGCCGACCAGTTCGGCGTAACAGCGTTGTGCGTTGATATAGTCCTCCTTGTCCCAATAAATCTCACCCAGACGCAACAATACCATGGCTTTGGCAATGCCGTTCTGTGTACTTTCTTTGGCACCGGTTTCGTATGCCCCGATACACCGGGCAGTATCCCGGTTGGCCAGATAGATATTGCCGATGGCATAATAAATCTGGTCCTGATAGTCCTTGTTTTTCTTGTTCTTGGCCATGCGTCGCAATTTCTTCACCATTTTATTGTGGTTTCCGCTGGCCATAGCCTCGGTTTGCAGGATACGGGCGTTGAAAGACAATTCGTATGGAGGATTGGCACGTATGACACGCCGCAAGGCCTTGTAGGCTTCTGCTTTGTTTCCCGTTTCGTGGTACAACTGTCCCAACAGGAAGTTCAGGCGTGCACGTTGCAGTTTGCTTTTTTCCTTCTTGACGGCTTTTTGCAAATAAGGAATAGCCTCTTTATATTGTTTCACGAAGATGAGGTAATCGGCGTATGAAGCGTTGAATTCCCGTTTTCCTTCACTTCCGATACTGTCACGTTGTATTTTATGAAAGACATCCTCGGCATCGTAAGGCCATTCCAGTTCTACGTAGCAGCGGGCCAGATAGGCCCGGGCCACGGACACGATTTCAGGTTGTCCGGCATACAGCCCGCTGATATAATTGAACGTGGAGGCCGCTTCGATGAAATTGCCCTGCTGGAATTGGGCTTTCCCCATGAGCAGCCAGGCGTGCCGCAAGAATGGGTTGAACTCCTTACGGGCCATATACGCTTTTTCCTTGGCCGTTTTCCGCTTGTTGACGTTCGATTTCGGCCGTGCCTTTATGGAATGCAGCTTGATGGCTTTCTCGCATTTTTCGATGGCGGTCTCGAAGTTGGACTTTCCCATGGCTGCCGTAGACTTGTTTCGCACGGCATACATGGGCAATAAGGTCGTGTAATTGTCCTTATGTCCTTTTTGTTGTTCGAGGACTCCTTCTTTGAAGGCCTCCGACCCGTTAAAGTACGTATTGAACCGTGCCGTCATGGCATGGTAAAAACGGGTGCCCGACGTGTTCTTTTTCGTGGAACACGCCGTCAGGACGGACAGGAGGACGAGTCCGGAGGTGATGATATGTAGAATCCTTTTTCCCAATGCGTTCTTTACACAGTTAGATAACTGAAAAACATGTATTTTATTGCCTTCTCCATCGAATAATCGACCATGAAATTCCTTTGCACACCAAATAGATGAGTATGGAGACGAAAATGATGGAGGCGCCCGACGGTATATTGTAATGGTACGACAGGTAAAGGCCGCCCAGACAGCCGCTGTAACCTGTCACGATGGAGAGCAGTGCCATACGTTTGAAACTATGCGTGAAAATATTGGCCGTTACTTGAGGGATGGTCAGTAGGGAGATGACCAACACGATGCCCACCATACGCAGGCAGGCTACAATAGTCAGTGCGATGAAGGCCATCATCAGATATTCCACCTTGATGACCGGAAGGCGTTGCGAACGGGCGAATTCGGCATCGAAAGCAATGGAAACGAGCGGACGAAGGAAGCATGTGAAAGCCACAAGGGCGATGAGTGCCAATGTGCCTAACAAATAAAGGTCCGAGGGTGTCACGGTCAATATGTTGCCGAACAGGTAGGAGGACAGCTCCGGGGTGAAGCCCGGTGCCAAGAAACTGCAAATGATGCCGATGCTCATGCCTAAAGTCCAGAAAATGGCGATGGCCGAATCTTCGCGCATGTCGCGGCGGTGGCTGAACCATTGTATGCCGCAGGCGGACAATACGGAAAATACGGCTGCAGAGAGTATGGGGGAAAATCCAAGGTAAACTCCGATACCGATACCGCCGAACGAGGCGTGGGTGATGCCGCCGCTGATGAAGACCAACCGCCGTGCAACGATATAAGTGCCTATCAGCCCGCAAAGGATACTGGCCAACAGACTGCCCAACAGGGCATTCTGGAAGAAAGTGTAAGACAGGATGCTCATGCGTGGTCGAATCTCCTTTCTCCGATAATAAGGAATACTTCGTCTTTCAATGCGTCGGGCAGGGGAACGCCGCGCAGTTGCAGGCTGCGCATCCATCCGGCCACTTCGTCGTCGCGCATCGTGTAGAGGATATCTCTGAACTCGTCCGTTTCCGTCTCGCTGTACGCGGAAGCGTCCTTTCCCCGGAAACGGTCGAGTTCTTCATCGTTGTAATACTCTATTTGTTTGCTTACGGCAGCCAGCAGACTTTCTTTTTCGCATACTTCGTGCTGTCCGCAACATTCCTGTGGCGGTTGTACCACGGTCGGCATTTCGCTGATTTCGCCTTGTGCCAGTTTCTTTTTCAGTGAGCGGTTGCGCAAACTGCCGGCCACGAAAGCAATGACGGCCGCGACGACAAGGGCTATGAGAATGTAAATGATAATCATAAGGCCGTAATTTCAAATCCCGCTTCTTTCAAGTGGTCCCAATAATGGGGATAAGATTTGCTGACCACTTGCGGATGATTGATATATATTTCGGGAACGACGAAACAGCAAGGTGCAAACGCCATGGCCATGCGATGGTCTTCGTAGGTGTCGATGGCCGGATGTGGCCGGACTTCAGTGCGTTGCCCGTCCCAGAATAATTCTGATCCGCAGGCTTCATGCAAGGGATACCCCAGTTTTTCCAGTTCGCGGATAAGTGCGGAGATGCGGTCGGTTTCCTTGATTTTCAGGCTTTTCAGACCCGTGAAACGGAACGGGAGCCCCAACATGGCACACGTGACTACAAATGTCTGTGCCAAATCCGGTTGGTTGACGAAATCATACTCCAGGCGTTCCGTGGCGATGGGTTGTTTGGTCAGTCTGACACATGGCATTCCGTCGTCGTCGCAGAAGAATTCCGTGTGCACGCCTATCGGTTCGAACAGGCCGTGTACGGCAGAATCTCCTTGGGCACTGTCTGCGAACAGGCCGGTCAGGATGATTTCCGCGTCTTTGTCGGGCGTCAGAGCCATCATTTCATACCAGTAGGATGCCGCGCTCCAGTCGTTTTCTATATAATAGGGTGTCGGACGGTAAGGTTGCGGTTCCACCTTGATGTGTCGTTCGTCTGTCCATTCCGCTTGTGCACCGAAGTCTTTCATCAGTTTCAGGGTAAGGTCGATGTAGGGGCGTGAAATGACCTGTCCCGTCAGTTCCAGTTCCAAACCCTTTCTTAGGACCGGACCGATCATCAGCAAAGCGGAAATGTATTGGGAACTCACGTCTCCCGGCAGGCTGAGCCGGCCTCCCTCATGCAGTCCGCCGGAAATACGCAGGGGGGGATAACCTTCCGTTTCCACATATTCTATTTGTGCGCCCAGTGTCCGCAGGGCATTTACCAAGATGCCGATGGGGCGTTGTTTCATCCGGGCTGTACCGGTCAGGGTATGTGTTCCCTCGTTTACAGACCAGTAAGCCGAAAGGAAACGCATGGCCGTACCGGCCGCCATGATGTCGATGGGGTCGTCGGTTTGCGTCAGTGCCCTTACCATAACGAATGTGTCGTCGCAGTCCGACACATTTTTCGGCAAGTCTTTTCCTCCGGCCAGTGCATGGATGATGAGGGCCCGGTTGCTGATGCTTTTGCTGGCCGGCAGTATGGTTTTATGCCGCAGGTGTAGCGGCGCGGTAAGTCTGATTTGCATGTTTTGCCTAAAATGTGGGTTATACCAGCACAAAAGTAGAAATTTATTTGGAGAATTCAAAAACAATTTCTACTTTTGCACCCGCAAACGGGATGTAGCTCAGTCCGGTTAGAGTACTCGTCTGGGGGGCGAGTGGTCGCTGGTTCGAATCCAGTCATCCCGACAAGGCATAAAGGCATCGGTAATCCAAGGATTATGGATGCTTTTTTTATGTGTTTATAGCTTCCACGTCCCGCATGCTTTCCCTCCCAAGGTTTTTCAGAAAAGAGCCTTCATCTTTCAGGCGACATGTCAACGCTTTGTCGTATAGTTTGTTATGGGATGAAGAATAGGGAGGCCATCTTTCAGTTTCCTTTCATTGCAGAAAGCGGATTTTCATCATGAGGCAAATGAAAAATCATTCGGCTGAGAACGAAAAACGAATCTCAGCCGAACGATTTTCCGTTCTGTGCCGAACGCAATGAGGCTTGGCTGAAGGATGCCTGAAACATCCTTCAGCCTGTAACGTCAATATTATAAACGGATTACCATGAATCCTGAAAGATGAAGGATCTTTTTGTAAAATCCCTGTGTAGATACCCAAAGGGTTACCACCAGATTTGCTTTCCGTCTTCGTAAGTGAAGATTCTTTCTTCCGAGCCTTTGGTACGGTTGTGCAGGCGGAACAAGGCCTGGGCCGGGACGTTGTCGTATTTCAATACCGCCTCGAAATTCCCCGTCTTGCGCCCTAATGACATCCATGTCCCGTGGTTCCAATAGAACAATTCGTATTCTTCGCCTTCGCGGATGAAGTTGTCATCGTTACGCGGCAGGAATACGATACGTGCCACGTTTTCCGGCTGTTCCAGTTCCCATCCGTACCATACGCCGTACACGTCGTGGGAGTCGTAGAAGGAAAGGACATTGCCATCGAACAGGTTTTCCGGCCCACACCAGGGACGTACGTGGAAGTTGCCTATCAGCCGTTTATGCTTCAGCGTGTCGCCGGCGGCATTGAACGTATAAAGTTCGGCCATGTTGCCCCTCGACCAGTCCGGCGACAGGTAACGGAAATATCTGTATTCGCCGGTGTAACGGGGATGGACGACATGGAATTTGTTGTCCTTCAGGTGCGGGATGACATGTATGGTCAGCGAATCGCTGAAGTCTTCCTGGTTGGCCACTTGGAACTTCCCGCCGATTACGCCCTGAAGGAATTGGTTGGAACGTACGTCGCGGAATTTGCGTTTCACTTCCACCGTCGTGCGTTGTGTGGTGTCGGCTGTCATTTTATGGATATTTCCTTGTGGGTCTAAAAGGAAAGCGTCTCCGGCCGGAACCGTGCCGTTTTCTTCGGAATAATGTACGGGCATGTACACCACGTTTCGTGCCATGTCCCGGAAGGTGGCTTTCCGTCCGTGGCGCGTGCCCCAATGCACGATGCTCCAGTCTTGGTTGTCGAAGACGGACAGGTAGACGAACCTGCCGTTTTCAATGTCGTCGTACAACTCCACTTCCACATCGGAAGTGGCCGTGTATTCCCTTGTCACATCCATGATATAAGGTGTGTCGAAAAGGTCGGGAATCTCCTCTTCCCCCTTATTCTGCATATAGAGCGATTCCGGTTGTTTCTCGTAGGTTTGGCGGAACACTTTGGTCAGCCGGTCTTCCTTCCGCTTCATGAAGTGGTCTCCGAGCCGTTCCCCCGGATTGAAAGGGATGAAAGAATGGTTGTCGGGAAAGAACACGCACCATTCATGCCCCAATCCGCGGTTGCCCCACTGTGGTGTGAAGTCGATGGTGGCAGGCAGGCCATGCGCCCTCAGTACGGCCACGCACAGGTGTGCATATTCCTTGCAGGAAGCCGACTTGACATGTTCGAGTGCCGTGAGGGGGAGGTCGGGAAGGAATTGCGGAGGATAATAAATGACGGAACGCATGCCTCCCAGAATGTCGTTGGCCATGCCATAGGCATAGGTGGAGTTGTCTTGGTTGGGGGCGTATGCTTCGCGCACCCATGAAGGCACGGTGAATGTCTTCCTCCAAAGACTTGTCTTTTCATTCCCGATACGGTAAGGCAGCACATAGCGGCAGAACATTTCGAAACTGTATTGTTTGTTCCAGTTCTGTTGCCATACGGTGAATGCACTGTCGATATGTTCGGTCAGGAAGTCTGCCGTGACGGATTGGGCATCGTACAGGCGTTCGTCTTGGCTTAATTCCAAATCCAGGCCTGTTCGTTGCAAGATAGTATCGTATTTCATGATCCAGAACACACGGTCTCCGTTGCAATGGCGGAACACACTGTCCATGTAATTGTCGTACACGTCGACGGCTTCACCGGTGTGGGCGAAATGCCCGTCCATGTTTTCCAAAAGGAAACGTGCGGCTTTCTCTTTGAGCGGTTCGTCTTTGTAATGTTCCAATACGGTTTCCAGTTCCCGGCGGTTTTCACCGGCTTTTTCCAGCGTCTGCCTGATGCCCGTTTTCTGGCAGGAGGAGACGGCTAAGGTTGCAGCAAGGCAGCAAAGAAGAAGGTTTTTCATTGCAGTTGATTTTAATGTTATGGAATAGTGGACATGTTGAACATGTAGACGAAAGAGCAAACGGCCAGAATTAAAAGCCCGGCTTTTATCCATTTGTTCCGCAAAAGCCATATAAGCCCGAACCATCCGTATGACAGGATGAGCGGGCTGTACAATCTGAATGGCATGCTTCCTATGACTCCATAATGAAACAGGCAAGACGGAATGAGAATTCCTACGATGAGGCATAAGCTGATGCAGAACCATGCCACGCCGGATTTGCTATTCCATTCCGGGACGTTAACCTGTCTCGTGGCGTTCATCCCATAAAGGTACAGCCAAAGTATTACCGCGCCAAAAAGGTTTTCCGATGCTTCCCATATTTTAGCAGATAATGGGTTGTCCGAAAGGAAAAAGGTTGGAATGGACATTAGAATGAACAGGATGGCCAAAGCGTAAGCCAGACGTTTCAGGTTAAACTTATGACGTTGGTTTATATAACAAATACATCCGTGTATGAGCAGGATGATAGGGAAGAAGAAGAGCAAAAATGCGGGGAACAATACTTCTACCCTTACTGCGGCACCGTCCGGGATGAAATGAGGACGGGCTATGTGCTGGCCTATTCTGTTCGCTCCAATGAACAGTAATGGCAATAGGGCGCGTAGGATAAGTTTGATTTGAGTATTCATGAAAAGATTAAAGAAGTATTCCGTTTGTTATTTAGATATTCTATTCGTATCATTGAGTGAAAAACACATTATATATGAATAATATCAAAAATAGTACACCTGTAACGCGTTCGGAACGTTCAATATACTTTATGCTATTAGGAGTTTCTTCCTTTTTGTACTTCTTCTTGCCGTACCCCCATTCATAAAATTGGGATAACACAGAGATAAGTATGATATAGGATACTAATGTGGTAGTGAAATCCGAGTGTAGGTTGGTTCCCTCTAAAGAATATGCGGTAAGGATGATTATCCCCATAAAGTAGTATATAATACGGTTGAAATCTTTTTTCATATGGTCTTTATTTTATAAAGGCGTGCCTATCGTAAGGTAATCTTTGTTTTATTTGTTCATTGTACAAACGACAGACTTCCATACGATAGGTATTCCTTATTTAAAATGTATAGCTATCGTCACATTTTATTCCGTAATTCTGCCTACGATTCGGATGAGTTGAGGTTCTTTACTGGCTGTGGATGTGACAAACAGCACCTTACTGAATTGCCCCGACAAATTTCCCGTGTTGATGTTGACGGACAGTTTTGAATCCTGTGAGGGGAGTATTGGTTCGGGTGCGAACTCTGCTTTCATGCATCCACATGAAACATCCACTTTTTGGATGGCAATGGGTTTGTCACCAAGGTTTTTCATGCCAATGTCGAAGCGTACATTTTTTATTCTGGCTTTGTCCACTGTTCCGAAATCGTACCGTTGGGTTTCCCATTGCAAGGACGTGGTTGTGGTGTCTGTTGCATTTTCACCTTTATCCATTACTGTATGCGGTGGATTGGTGTTGTTGCATCCGGGCAATATGGTATATAGTCCGGCCAGTAAGATAATTTTTAATGCTTTCATCGTTTAAATACTCCTATGTAAAAGTCATATAAAGAAATATCTTTCTGTAGGGCGAACTCCATCCATTCTATATGTCCAAAGAATATAAAGTATATCCATACCAAAATGCCCATTAACAATAGTATTTTGGATTTGCTCTTGTAGTACCAAGCAGCCATGAATATATTCCATATTTCAAAGAATGTTATCATCAGACTGCAAAGTGAGGCTTTAAAAGAAACCATGCGTATAGGGAGTTCTAACCATATTTGTCCTGCAAAAATGAAAAATAAGACTTCAAGATAAAGTCCCTTGTATTTATTTAATAATCTATAAGTCACAATGGCATAGCATGTGGCACTTATAATGGCACTCCAACCGAAAGACAGCCCATTAATGGGGAATGTCAATAGGCAGACCAAGGTGGAATACAAAAACACCTTGATGCTATCTCTGATATTAAATATATAATTATCCATATTTATTATAGTTTAAATACCTCCGCAGAGTCCGTTGCAAGCATAAGCTAATATCCATCCACAACCAATACTGGCTTCTTCACATTTTGAATCTTCACAATGGTTTGTAAGGCAGAAGTCATACGTTTGATTACAATTGCAATCAGAAGTAGATCCGGATTCTCCCGAACGTAGTACACGTTTTTGGTGTGTGTGGATTTCAATATTACCATCTTTGTCAATAAGATTGTTTGCTGAGGCGATAATAGCATAAATGAGCTTTTTATCCCATCCAAAATCATTTTCGGCTTTAGTCATCCATTTATAAGCAAACAAATCTAATTGGTTTGCTTGTTGTTCTGTTAACCTTTTACCTTGAAGATAAACAGGATTTTGGTCTATGAAGTTTTGTAATTCTTTTATATGGTTGGTTTCATTTTCAGACCAACCTAAACTTAGGACTTGTTCTATTTTTCCTTTCCATAAAAGTACTCGTTGTCCTTGTGTAAAAGCTACGTAAGCGGCATTCTTATGTGCTTCGTCTAATTTGTTCCAGTCGCTTCTTTTCATGTTTCTGATGTCTGACAAGTTTTGTTTTGCCCATTCGTTAACAGATTCATTACAACTGTAAACTTGTGTGTTTTCTTCTGCTTCGCAGGCAAAGAATAACAATCCCATTACAACTAACATACTGTTTCTAAAAATCTTTTTCATCTTGTTTGTTTTTTAGTTTGACGATTTATTTCATTCTCACATGGCAAAGTTAAGTATGCTTTTGGGTAGTTTCCAAATATTTTAGTTTGCATTTTGAGGTTTTGGAAGGTTTGTATATAATTGAGTATGTGCGATTTATGATTTTTCTCTTCAGAAAAGAATTTGCATCGTGTTTTGGAGGGCGGGTTTTAGGGCTTATTAAGATCCTTAACCCCGTATGCCTTATCACTTTTCCATACGACAGGTCTTCCTTTCCCGGTGATGCCTTCCGCTTCCACGGAAATGACAGTCTGTTTGCTGTTGTTGAAGAGCCGTACGGTAGCTTCTCCTTTTTCGTCGAACTTGACTTCCGGAATCCAGAGTAGTGTACGTCGGTAGTCCTTGGTTTCGGGCAGAGGTTTCCGGCTGTAATCGGGGCTGTAGAAATCCTCACAGACGGCGTAGCCTCGCAGGACGTAATGCCGGTCCCGGTAAGTCCTTTGCTGTCCGTCGTTGGGGAAGAGGCGGTAGTCTATGATGACTTCGGGTTGGTTGTCTTGTGCATACTTCCAACTGCCTTGTTCGCGAGGGGCATAATCGGTGTAGATATACAATTTGTCGAGATAGCGGAGCAGGCGGTATTTCTTGAGCTTTTGTTTGGAAATACTGAAATTGGAGCCTATTGGGGTTGGACTTTTTTCGTCATGCTCCGGTTCTTCATATTTATCAGGAAGGAGAATTCCCGATTTATTGGAACTGGCAATGGCGTAGTCTTCTTGGCTGTTGAAGTCTTGGTCATTCCTGATATTTTCATTTGGATTCATTTTTAATGGGATTCCGTCAAACCATTCTTTGATAGAGTACCGTCTGTCTTGTCCCATGTCATTCGTAAAACTAAAAGCGATTTGTTGTGAGAAAGTTCTCCAATCATGTTTTCCTCCGTTCAATCCATGGTCGGTTATGAGGTTGAAAGCTTTATAAGCATCTATGATGATGGTGGGTTTGCTGTTGTTGAATCGTCGTAATCCATTTCGTTTGTTGCGAATGGTTACAGTGGGAAGTTTACGCCCGTTGAATACGCCAGAAACGGTGTATAGACTGTCAGGATAGTTCGTTTCATATTCTTTGTCTTGGTAAAATGTGTACGGTTTAGGGAAATTGGGATAGAAATGGTTGAGCTTTACGTAAAAATCGGGATATTCTGTTTCATCCATGAATCCCTTTCTCTGTTTTTTTATGGCATCCCTTACTGGGTCTTTGGCATCAGAAGCCATGAGGTTTAATACGCAATCTTCATAAAATTTTGGGGTAACCATGTAGAATGTACTTTGTTGGGTTTTCTGCATTAGTTCAAGCGTGCTTTCTCCTTGGAGGAAAGAAGCTATGACATGTACTTCCTTCTTCATTTTTGAGATGGATGGAGCGTACAAGTCCTGTAGTGTTTTACCTTTGAATTTAGAGGCGCATATTTCTGTGGTATAGAAATCAATGGGTTTAACTTCTTCTTTTTGGTTGTCATGTGCATCTTTTCTCATTAATGAGGTTATCCATGCTTTTTCTCCGAAATCATTGTCTTTATATAATGAATAGGTATGATTCACCTGTCCTTCTATAGTCTGTGACTTTTCGGGCAGGAACCGTAATGAAAAGGCTTCAATTCCCGCCATCTCTTTCCATTCGTATCTTCTCCATCCCTGCACCATCAAC
>ENA-ORTD01000651-ORTD01000651.1-human-gut-metagenome-genome-assembly--contig:-NODE-651-length-29831-cov-3.949187_pt1 | contig 29831 bp, 28 predicted proteins | sample MGYA00241907_ERZ509178 | MGnify/ENA primary metagenome ERZ509178 (study PRJEB26280, sample SAMEA2338793) | human gut metagenome | biome: human gut; feature: human-associated habitat; material: faeces...
TTTTCTTGTTATCCAGCCCTCCGGCTGTATCGGTTGAGCAAAAGTCAGCGTGGGATTGATGTGGTATCTTTATCTAAGTGAACCCCCGGTTTCCCACTTGGACACAGCTCTGTCTGTAATGCTTAGTCTTTCTGCGAGTTGCGCTTGTGTTAATTTTTTCTCTTTGCGGCATCTCGCAATAAACTTACCTGTTTTTATTTGATCCATTGAGCGTTCTCCTTTCACCATTACAATACGCGTGTTTTCTATTCTATAACACGAACTATTGGTTGAGTATGCTAAATTCAACTGTTGGTTTGGTGATTATAATACATTTACTAATAAATTCATTGGACAATCTAGCAATTTTACTTATCTGTTTGATTTCCATCAGACATCAACAGTTTTTTTGCTGCTAGGACAAGACATATAGTTTCATTCCTTTTTATCTTTAAAACAAAGTCTAACAATATAATTATATGCGGGCAATCGATGAAAAGCAATAAACAGAACATATGTTAAATTTTAAGACTGTAATCTTTTCTTAAAGTTCTTACATGGAAATGGTTTTAACAGAAAAAAGGCACTACTCTTGAACAGAAGAAAAGCAACTTTGGTAGGTTTGTTGCTGTTATGGAAAGTATGTGGGTAACATGGAATTCATGCTACGCATAATTTATAAAGAGCAGATGTCCAGACGTAAAATTATATGGTTAACGTTTTTCAGAAAGTGGATATTGTTTTAAAGCGTTGAATTTCTATACAAAATGAAAAGACACTGAGAAACAGAAGAATACGGCATAACCTTAGTAGGGGATGATACCACCTAATACGGAGAACTCATCAAATATGTTGAAAGACTTCCATAAGATGTGGTATGCAAGACATGAGATATAAAAAATTATTCATGATGTGGAGAATTGCGGTTAGAAGATATACTTCTATGTAGTCAAAAACCCTTTAGTTATAGGCTTTTTTAACACTTTATAAAAAAAACAAAAAAATTTTATTTTTTTAAAAAAAGTTGTTGACACATTAGATATCCCATGGTATTATATATGGGCATTCGATGGAAACGGGCCTGTAGCTCAGGTGGTTAGAGCGCACCCCTGATAAGGGTGAGGTCGTTGGTTCAAGTCCATTCAGGCCCACCATCGAATTTAAATATACATGGGGTTTTAGCTCAGCTGGGAGAGCACCTGCCTTGCACGCAGGGGGTCATCGGTTCGATCCCGATAAGCTCCACCAATAAACACATTCGATTCCGAAGTATCGGGATCTTTTTTTTGCATTAATCTTAAAAGGTATAAACTTGGCAAGGCAGTTGCCAAACAAGAAGGTATGAATCGTTTGCATAAAGAAATCTAATAAACACATTCGATTCCGAAGTATCGGGATCTTTATTGCATTAATCTTAAAAGGTATAAACTTGGCAAGGCAGTTGCCAAACAAGAAAGTATAGATTTTTTTCATAAACGTATGCTGTACCACCTGAATTTGCAAAGATTTGCTTAAGGTAGTTGCAATCTTATAAAAATAGTGTACTATTACAAAAGGTGATAAAAAATGAAATATATCAATGGAAAAGAATTACTCATGTTTCTAGAACCTCCGATTACAAGACTATCCGTATTTGAGGCAGAAACTGTCGATGCAGCGCTCATCATGTGTGCGGAAGCATTCAAAAAATTAGAAACCGAATTTCAGGTGACAATTGACTTTGCGACCTTCAAATACCAACTGTTAAAAACGATGGGAGAATTTTTACGTGCCTGTCGTGAAAACGAACATGAATGTTTACAGCAGCCAAGAGCACACATTGCCCAAGAACGCTATGAAGCTTTAGCAATTGATATAGCGCAATGGCCTAAGCACTTACAAAAAAATAATGCAGAAAACTTCTTTATCATAGAATATTGTTTGTGTTATGCCAATATTTTAAGCCGCTATCTTATGGACAGTGGTTTACCAAAAGAATTTAGCTGTCGCTTAGCCAATGATGCGGCAATCAAACTGGCACAGTGGTGTGATGAGAATTGTGTCAAGAAGTGTGCATATGAATGTATACGACGCAGCTCTTCAAACGGATATTGTACCTTATGCAGCTTTATGATCCAACCAATGGCTTGCCCTAAGAAACAGGAAATTCCATATGCTCGCTTACAGTTGGAAGAGGATGATTTACAATGCATGCGTCCAGAAAATTTAACGTTAGGATCCTGATTTTGAAGTGAACCCAATTATTTGGACAAAAAGTAAATAAGCTAAATCAAGTAGTTAATAAGGATTGATTTCTGTATTGTACAGGAGTTAATCCTTTTAATTTGGTTGTTATTCTCTGAGTATTATAATACGTAATATATTCTTCCATGGCAAGTTCTAATTCTTCTAATGTTTTATATTCATATTCATGTCCATAAAACATTTCATTCTTCATCTTACCAAAGAAATTCTCCATAGGAGAGTTATCTAAGCAATTTCCTTTACGTGACATGGATTGAATAATCCCTTTCTCTTCTAGGCTTTTATGATAAACTTCCATTTGATATTGCCATCCTTGATCAGATTGAAAGATTAATCCATTAAGGTTTAGATGTTTGTCAAATGCTTGATCAAGCATGTCCTTTGTTTGTTTAAAATTAGGACTTTTCGATATGCTGTAGGATATGATTTCACGATTATGTAAATCGATGATTGGGGATAAATACAGTTTACCTGCTCCTATATGAAATTCAGAAACATCTGTCGACCATTTCTGATTGCACCGTGTTGTTTCAAAATTTCTCTCATAATAAGTTTTGTGATTTTCTTTATCGATAACTTGTGTAAGCAGTTGGTTTTTTACAGTGCCATTCATATCACCTTTATAAGACTTGTATTTTGCTTTTGGTGTAACGCCATATAAGCCCATCACAGACATCAACCGTTTTACCTTCTTATGATTCATCATAAACCCTTTATTTATCAATTCTAGCGTGATTCTGCGGTATCCATAACGACCTTTATGTGTATAGTAGATATCAATAATAGTGTTCATAACTTTATCGTTCTTCATATCCTTATTGGTCTTAGATAAAGTATAATAATATGTAGATCTTTTCAGTCTTGAAATATGTAGAAGAATACGAATTGGGTATTTACGCTGTAATTCAAAAACAACCGCTACTTTTTCTTTGATTGTTGATTCTTCCTTGCCTGAATTACAGCTCTCAATTTTTTTAAATATTCATTCTCCGCTTCTAAATATAAATTTTTATCTTCAAGATATTTAATCTTTTCCTCTGGTGTCATATCTTTATAATCTTTATTTACAATGTTTTTCTTTGGCATAGTTGGAGGCCTTCCTTTTTTCCTCTCTACTATAACATATCCATTCTCTTTATACGACTTAATCCAATTAAATAATATACCATCTGAAGATAGTCCATACTCAATTGCAGTGGACATAATCGTGTGATGTTGATGTAAGACTTTGTTTATGATTTCTTCTTTTAATAAAGGAGAGTAGTGCCTATTCTTATCTTTCCTTAGAATATCTTCACCATGTTTATCTATTAGTTTTATCATGTAATATATATTACCCTTAAGAACAGAATATTCTTTTGACAATGATTTTAAGTTTTCTCCTTGCTTTCTTCTTTTATATATTTCTATTTTTTGTTCTCTTGTAAGTTTTGACATTTAAAAATGAACCCCTTTCATTTGATTGTCCAAACTTTGGGGTTCATTTCATTTAGGATCTTTTTTTATTACATTAGGAAGTATACGGTAAGGGAAAGAATGCGAGAATGGAAAGGGGTCAGACTTGTCAAGCCAGATAAAAGCAGTTTATCGGAATGGTTATTTTTTAAGATTTCTTTTGTATTTCAAAATTGACAAATACACAAAAATGACATACGCTAAAACTATATAAACAAGACAGAGGGAAAGCGATTATGAAAAAAACAACAGAAATTTTACAAGAAGTGAATAAGGTCATGATTGGAAAAAAACAAGAAGTCGAAAAAGTTATGATGGTGATTTTAGCTAAGGGACATATTCTTTTGGAAGATATTCCCGGTGTCGGAAAGACAACATTGGCGATGGCATTTGCCAAAGCTATGCAGCTTAACAGCAAGCGTATGCAATTTACCGTGGATGTTTTGCCAAGCGATGTGGTTGGCTATAGTGTAATTGATCCATCTAGTGGAGAAGTTCATCTGCATGAGGGCGCTGTTTTTTGCAACATCTTTTTAGCTGATGAAATTAATCGAACGTCAAGTAAGACACAGGCGGCCTTACTAGAAGTCATGGAAGAAAAACAAATTACCATAGATGGATATACGCAAACGGCGCCACAGCCATTCATGGTCATCGCTACACAAAACCCATACGGTTCTGCCGGTACACAGCTTTTACCGGAAAGCCAGTTGGATCGTTTCATGATACGTATGAGCATCGGCTATCCAAGTGCACAGGATGAGGTTGAAATGTTAAAGCGAAAACAGGCTAAAAAGCAATATCAGATTCAACCGGTTGCCAGTGTAGAGGATGTCATCGAAATGCAAAACGCATGCGATGCCATCTTTGTACATGAGGATATTTATCAATATATCGTTGATCTGGTGAATGCTACTCGTCATCATGAGCGAATTTATCAAGGGGCAAGTCCACGTGCCAGTATTGCCTTAACGGCTATGGCCAAAGCACATGCCTATTTAGCCGATCGTGATTATGTCATACCGGAAGATGTCACTCAAGTCTTCCACGATGTTCTTGCACATCGTATAGTAATGAAAAACGATATTGTTAAGGATCATCGCACGACTGCTGCTGTTTTACAAAACCTTTTAGATGAGATTGAAAAACCGCAGCTGAGGAAAGCATAATGCTTCGCGCTTGGTGCCGCTATCTGCTTTTGTTGGCAGTGTGTGCACTGCTTTACATCTTTTTAGGCGGCTATTTATTTCTGATAATTTTGACAGGTGTCATTGCGCTGCCCTTGATTAGTTTATTTGCCATGCTGATTTCATCAAATCATTTACAAGTAGACTTTCAACGCCGTAAAGAGGGCAGTTACTTTTATTGCGCCAGTGGGAAATGGTTCCCGCTTGCTCAACTCAAAATCAACATCCAACAAGAGAATATCTTTTTGGATGAGCAAACTCAAGATAATCTGACCTTATTTACAAGTGATACCATCGTGTATGTTCCTATGATTGCCCATGAGGCAACGATGGGAAAAATTCGCTTATGCTTTGATGGTTTTGTACTACAGGATATGCTAGGATTATTTCAACGCCATTACCACAGCCATCAAAAGCGTACTTATTATTTATATCCTCATGCAACTGGGACCACTATATCATCACAGATTCATGATATCTTACAAGATCAGGAACATGTATATGAAGGTCATATCCAACACGGTGGCATCTTAGAAGATACACATGAAGTGAAAGAATACCAGCCTGGTGATGATTTGCGTCATATTCATCATAAATTAAGCTACAAATTAGCGAAGACAATGATACGTACTTTTGCCTCTTACCAACAGGAACAACTGCTTGTATATTTAGATTTGCATGGAAGTGTTGAGGAATGCGAGCAGGTTTTGGGACACTTTTATGCCTGTGCTATAGAATGGATACAGCGTTCTATGAGTGCCATTGTCTGTTGGAATTCTAAAGATGGCAATTTGGAACAGGAGGTCTATGATAAAGCGAGCTTAAAACGATGTTTACAGGCAATTCTCGCACATCCCAAAGCGGAAGAAGAGGACAATGTTCTTTACCGTTCACAGCTGGGGACACACGTATGCATACGCTCTAGCGGGATAGAAACATCTATGGATGAGAAAGGAAGTGATGTGCATGCATAAGACATTCTCACTTACCGATCGCTTTCTTTTCGTCTTAACAAGTTATCTTCCTTTCCTTATCTTCCTATGGGTTTTTCAAATGCTGAATGGTGTCGTACTATGTACGACCTTTATCGCAACACTGCTTTTTCTATTCTTACAAACGACAAAACTGAAAAAATGGGTAATACCTATTTATGGTGCTTTGATAATGCTTTTACTTTTAAGTCTGATCATTAACTTTCGTGATACCATTAATGCCATATATAATCAAATCACATCTGTGTATGCTCATTCTTCCAACTATACGTTTCAAGTTTATGAAGTGACACTGTCACAACAAGAGCTTCCTTTCTTGTTTTCACGAGTTTGGATAGCGTTGTATCTGTTGATCATGTTACTGGAATACCTTTTTATCATTCGCTGGAAACGACATTTCCCAGCCTTTGCCATCAGCTTTCTGCTATATTTTCCAACGATGCTGTATAGTGTCAAACAGCCATGGCTGCTTACCTGTTTGCTTTTGATGGATTGGTTTTCTTTATTGTTTCTTTCTTATATCAGAAGACATAGTACACGTTCATGGCATTATGGCAAGCTGTTTGGCTATGTTCTGCTTTGCTTCTCTCTTATATTTGGTACGCTTTTTATCCTATTACCAGAAAAGGAGTATGAAGTCTCCTCCACTAGCAGTCATATGCGTCAAAAACTGTTACAGACAATTGAGCAGTTCACTTATAACTTACGTTATGGCTCAGAAAGCATAGGTGAAATTGACTTAGGAAGAGCGGGGAATCGTTCTTATACCGGTGCTATCCAAATGGAACTTACTTATCCTAAGGCATCTCGCTTATATTTAAAAACCTATAGCGGTGCTATTTATGATGGACATACATGGAAATCCCTTGCGCATAAACAATATCGTCAATATCCCAATATTGATTGGACAACGATTCGTTTTTGGATGAATCAGGCGGCATTACCGAAAAATATTCATGCGAATCCATTGATGATCAAAGATATGCGCGCCAATACGCAATATGCCATTGTGCCATATTATCTTAAGCACATCAATCAGGATATGAATATTTATTATGATGGCTATGCAGCATGGAGCAATTCAACAAAGGATGCTGTTACTTATGAAATCTGGGATGATGAACAAAAAATATTGCATGTACCACAGGGAACTTCCTATAAGGAATATGTGGATTTTATTAAGGAGCAGTATTTACAGCTACCTAAAGATATAAAAGAAAAATTTAATACGGTAGAAGACTTACAAGATAACTTCCATCGTTTTGCGTCTACGGAAGAAATTATTGACTATGTAAAAGGCTATTTATATGCTCATACCCGCTATACACTTTATCCGGGATCGCCTGATCTTTCCAAGGATTTTGTTTCCTATTTCTTATGGGAAAATCAGGAAGGGTATTGTGTTCATTATGCATCCTCTGCTGTATTGTTATTACGCTATTATGGTATCCCAGCCCGTTATGTAGAAGGGTATCGTGTGGATAGCAATGCTTATGATCATGAAGGACATGCACAGGTCAAAGATTCTGATGCACATGCCTGGGTGGAAATTTTTGATGAAACCTATGGATGGATGCCTGTGGAAGTAACGCCGGCAGCAGATAACGATTCTACCATACAAAAAAGCGAACAACCTCTCACGCAAACAACGCCATCAGAAATTACCCCCGGTCTTGAAAATAAGGAAGAGCCGAAACCAATCCAACAGCCTACGCAACACTTAATGGAAGAAAATGGCACGACAACAACGTCTGCCTCTTCCTCGTTGCCTTCTTTCTTGTTACCAGTTCTCGTTGTGCTTATCTTGCCCTTATTCATTTATGCACAGGCAAGCCTAAGAAGAAAGTATCGCCGGAAACAGTTGGAAAGCATGAAACAACGACAAAAGCTGTTAACGCTTTATGGCTGGTTAGAAGATTTATTCCCATATGGAGCGAAGATTGATCAAGAAACATTACAACTTGTGGAAAAAGCACGCTTTTCGCAGCATGAGATTACGAAAGAGGATGTACAACAACTGCAATCGCAATGGCAAACGCAGCGAGCTCATGTTCTTACAACATTGTCATGGCAAAAGAAGCTTCGCTTTTGGATATGGGATGCGCTATAAAACAACAAAACAATCATTTTGAAAAGGAATATGCACGTTGCTAGGATATTCCTTTTTTCATTCACAATAAAAAAACAGCGATTGAAATGTCTTTCCATTGAATAACAAATGAAAATTCACTTCAAAAGCTGCTTTTAACAAAGTTTTGCTTGGGCTTTTGCTTCAAACTTTTCTTTCATCACCACAAAACGTTCATGGCTTGCTTTACCGATGATATCCTTTTCATCTTGGGCGATGATCGAAAAGGTGACTTTCTTACGATCAACCGCGATAATTTCAGCACTTATCCGAACCTTCATACCTGCTGGTGTGGCAGCATCGTGTGTCGTATGCATCAAGACACCAACACTGGTTTCTCCTTCTTCTAAGAAAGGCTGTAGACATTGCACTGCCGCATGTTCCATCGCCGCAATCATCATTGGTGTTGCATATACAGAAACAATGCCGCTGCCCACATTGCAAGCAAGCTTAGCTTCATCTACGATTACTTCTTCTCGACACTTTGCATGTAATTGAACTTCTTTCATCTTTTATCTCCTCTTACGACAGGTTTCCTGCCCATTTTTGCAGCATTATTATAGCATAATCTTCTTTTTCATATCCATACTAGAATTGAAAAAGGAGGAAATCTTGCATGTATTTGTATGATAATCAATTACCTATGGAAATAAACAATATTACCCCAGATCCTAAGCTTTATGAATATATGGATCATGAATGTGGCGGATGTGAAAAAGGCTTACAACTGGCTATATTATATTTGCGTCAAAGCTTCATGATACACAATCCTACATTTCATGAATTATTTCGCCGTATTGCTGCCCGTCGCTTAAGTGATATGGAAGTTTTAGCCGAGCTATTGCACCATCTGCATGGGGAAGATGATCGCTATTATGATGAATCCAATGACGATACCCCGGTCTTTGCATTTATTCCACCCTGTGATCAGCCAACGCATAAGGAAATAAAACAACATCATGTAAATAATGATCTAAGCGCTGCCTTACTATGTGATATCGAAGAAGAACAAGCCTATCAAACATATTATGAACAAGTATTAACCAAAACAAAGGATGAAGAGACAAAAAAGGTCTTGACATATTTATCTGAGAGCAGTGCCCATGTATTGCAGCATTTAAGAACAACACTGGATATTTTAACTACACATGACGAATTAAAAGACTTTGGAGAAGGGGATATGCATAATGCATGGGATTTAGATACGTCCAATTATTTTGATAAACCGAATCCATATTTCTTCAATCCAAACGACAAATTGAATAGCTGATAGAAGAACGGTCACATTTGTAAGAGATGCGACCCTTTTTTTCATGTATAATAAATACAGGTGATGCATATGCATGAGAAAAAGGATACAACAAGATATCAGAAGAAGATAAAAACGCAGCTGCGCTTATTTACTTGGCTTTTTCTATTGTTTTACATATGCTATGCCGTTTTACAAGTCATGCTATTGAAAGAATTATTTCCAATTCGCTTCCAAGAGCCACAGAAAAGATACATGATACGTTTACTTATGGAAGGGATATTATGGCTGTTTATCGTCAGGTCACTGCAAAAGGGTAGAAAGATTGCGCGCCTACTGTTCACCCTATGTGCGATCCTCTCTCTGTATTTTCTATCGGCACTGCCTGCTTTTTATCAGCTCAGCCTGTCTGGCTGGGAAGCTACGACGTTGCGGATCTTATTCACCTTATTGATGATCAGTAAGTACCTCATCACCTTTTGTTGCGTCTGCTATCTCTATCGCGATCCACATATTGTCAGTATATGGAAAAAAGCAGATAGAAGGATGGCAATAACGCAGCCAGAAGAGGAGGAAGAAAGACAAGAAGATGAAGTCTTAAACCAAGTGTTACAAGAAGTATCTCTGGTCCATATGGAAGAGGATAATCGTCTTTTTATAAGAGCACAGCATTTTTTACATCGCTATACGTTTTATCTTGTCATGATTTTATTGGGGACGTTGATAGGCTTCTTACTGTTTTTATTCATCATGCAACTAAGTTTTCCTACGGACATAGATGGGTTACAATATGTGCAGCGGTTTTTCCTGTTAGCTATTCTTTTTACGTCGTTGCTATGGTCTTTTGCAGGTGTTGCCATGTTCATGTACAGTTCTTCCTGTCGCTTTCTAATCATGCTTGCATGGCTTTGTGAAAGTATCCATCTGCTGCAAGAACTCCCTCAAGTATGGCAGACTTTTCAAAGTCAACAGTATCAACTGCCTTCTATACTTTGCATTATCGTGTTGGAGTTATTGCGTTATGGATTATTGTTAAAGCTTACGATAGCGCTATATCAAAACCCATTCTTGCAATTATATTGGAAACGTAAAACAGCAATTAAAAAAGCCCAAAGAAACAAGGATAGTCGTTATAGCTGAGAAACAATAAAATCAGGTTTTCGTTTCAGAGGGAAAATGCTATACTTAAAGTGATAAGTAGGAGGATGTTCTTATGAAAATGAACAAATATATCGATCACACTTTATTGAAAGCGGATGCTACACAGGATAAGATCCAGGTATTGTGTGAAGAGGCTAAGAAATATGATTTTGCGAGTGTTTGTGTAAATACGTATTGGGTAGCTTATTGTGCGAAACTATTAAACGATAGTGATGTTAAGGTTTGTACGGTCGTAGGTTTCCCACTAGGCGCAATGAGTACGAAAGCAAAAGCTTTTGAAACAAGCAATGCCATTGCCGATGGGGCAGAAGAAATTGATATGGTAATGAATATCGGTGAAATGAAGGCACATCATTATGATGCTGTTCGTGATGATGTGGCTGCTGTTGTTAAAGCGGCAGATGGACACTGTGTCAAGGTAATTTTGGAAACATGCCTATTAAGTGAGGAAGAAATTGTGAAGGCTTGCCAGCTTTGTGTAGAAGCAGGGGCAACCTTTGTGAAAACATCCACTGGTTTTTCTACAAGAGGTGCAACACCAGAAGATGTGAAGCTGATGAAGGATACTGTAAAAGATAGCTGTAAAGTTAAAGCAGCTGGCGGTGTGCGTTGTCGTGCAGATATGGATGAGATGATTGCAGCAGGTGCTGATCGTATCGGAACCAGTGCCGGAGTTCAATTGATGCAAAATGAAGCAAGTGAAGGAGGCTATTAAGCCTCTTTTTCATAGCGCAATGAAAGAATTCTTATCTGCTAGAAAAGCAATCGATAGAACACGCTAAAAGTTTTTATGATAGCACAAAACGGAATTCATAAAAAATTAAGTAAGATTGGAAAAAAGATGGAAGTAAAAAAACACTTGCAAGGAAGCATCCCACATGAAGCTTTTTCTGCTATTTTTGCTAAAAAAGATATTGTCAAAAAACTAACTTTATGATATTATAATTAAGCACTTGATAAGTGCCTTAATAGCTCAGTTGGTAGAGCATCCGGCTGTTAACCGGCAGGTCACAGGTTCAAGTCCTGTTTAAGGCGCCATTTTAAAAGATAACCTCACAAATGTGAGGCTTTTTTTTGTTATGTTTGCGGTATCCTAAGTAAGTGCTTTTTAATAAGTTGCTGTTAAACTATTTAAATGGTTTCTACCAAATAACCATTAAATTGAAAGAGGCTTCTTTAGCATTATAAGGCAACTAATAAATAGCCTCTTTTAAACGACATTTTAAATAGTATTATCGAGAACCCTTGATTAATCAGTACTTCGAAATTACTTGAAGGAATATAAAAATGTGTCACAATGCCTTAACAGGACGAATGACACATTTTTTTACATAGATGAAGCTTTTTGCTGCCTTTATAATCCAAACGATTTAGGATAAACGGGAATATCTAGCATTCTGCCTATTTCCATAGCCCACTCACGAAATCCATAGATCACACTGGTGATGATATGATCATGACGGATAAATTTAAGATCTTCTTCAGCACAACATGCATCCCAATCGATCATATTCTGTAAACAGCTTAAAGCGTAACCTTCTTCAACAAGATCTTGTTTGTTCATGGCACACATAAATGGGCGATCTTTTAGAATGCCGGCATTGTATAAAAGTAAAGGAGCAATGGAAATAGCCCCAATGACTTTTTTCTGTTGATCAAATATGCGTAATTTTTCTTTAAGAAGTTCATTCTTTAATATAGTAGGGTTCTCTTCCATAAATCCCGACAACAAGATGCCATCATAACCATCAACATCCAATTCATCAAGGGTATGTTCACATTGCAATACTATGCCTTCTTCACTGCGATATGCTTTCTTTTCAACACCAAAATAAGTAACGGGGATGTCAGCCATACGAAGCATTTCTAAAGCTACGGTAATTTCACACAGGCAATATCCCTCATATAAGATAACTGCAATTTGTTTCATAACGTCATTCCTCTTCTTTCTTAGTACAATTAAGCACAATGGATGAATTACGTTTTTCTTTTGATTTTATGCTCACTTAACCATGACAAAAAATAAAAGCTAGAGAAAAATTATCGATATTTCTTTACATACATGTGCGCATACAAAAAGCAAATCATCCATTGAAAAAAACATTCGTTTTCTACAATAGATTATTTGCTCATGTTCATCACCACGCCATTTCTTATTGCTTTTATTGTAGCCTGTGTTTGGATGTCTGTCAATAAAAAGGGAAACCATAGTGATGCAACATCTTACTTTTCCAAAGACTTCGCATATGCTACAATATTTTGTAAGTATAAAAAAAGAAAAGAGGAATACAGCATGAATGAAATAGAGCGAATCAAGGCCTTAAGTAATGCCTTTGGACCAAGTGGCATGGAAGATGATGTAATCGCATTGGTACGTGAAGAGTGTAGTGCTTTTCATTGTGAAGAGGATCATATGCGCAACTTATACATTTATTCATCGACAAGCAACACGAAGCAAGAAAAACCGATCATTCATCTTGATGCCCATGGGGATGAGGTTGGTTTTATCATCCAGGCCATACGTCAGGATGGGATGCTGCGCTTTCTACCCCTAGGCGGTTGGGAAGCGAAAAACATCGTTGGGAATAGTGTGCTTATTCGCAATGTAGACGGTGAAATCGTACAAGGCATCGTATGCAGCAAACCTCCACATTTTATGAAACAGAGTGAAAAAGGAAAAGCCATCGCTTTTGATGATTTGCTCATTGATGTAGGAGCTACCAGCTTAAAGGAAGTGCAAGAATCTTATCGTATACAGATAGGCTGTTTTGCCGTGCCCAATGTTTTATGTTCCTATGATGAGCGTCACGATATCTTTATGGGAAAAGCCTTTGACTGCCGCATTGGCTGTGCCGCTTTGATTGAAATGATGCATCAGGTGCAGAATATGGATGTAGCAGTACAAGGGACGATATCAGCACAAGAAGAAGTTGGCGAGCGGGGCATGAAATGTGCTATTCAAAACATCCATTGTGATGTTATGATCGCTTTTGAAGGATGTCCTGCAGATGATACCTTTGAAGAAAGCTATATGATCCAAAGTGCATTGAGAAAAGGACCGATGTTACGTCATTTTGATTGTTCTATGATTACCAATCCACGTTTTCAACGCTTTGCCTTGGATGTGGCAAAACGTCATCACATACCGGTACAGGAAAGCGTACGCAGCGGTGGCGGCACCAATGGAGCCATTTCTCATACGCATTTGCGAGGCATTCCAACCATCGTAATTGGGATTCCGGTTCGTTATGCTCACAGCAGTTATGGTTATACAACATTAAAAGATTATCAAAATGCTGTCAAACTTGCCGTGGCGATAATAAAAGATTTAACAAAAGAAATGGTGGCATCTTTTTAATTAACCAAAACTTAACAAAGGAATATTCACAAATGGAAGAACTTCTGTTACAATCAAGACCATAATATAATTTAGAAAAGGAGCGATTTTAATTTATGGACACAGACCCCGCAGGGACCTCTATTACGTTACAACTGATTTTAATGGTGATATTAACAATGACAAATGCCTATTTCGCAGCGAGTGAAATGGCCATTGTTTCTGTTAATAAAGGAAAAATCAAACGCCTGGCTCAAGATGGAAATAAAAAGGCTAGGTTAGTTGAGCAGCTGATGGATGCACCTACGAATTTCTTATCTACGATTCAGATTGCCATCACGTTATCCGGCTTTTTCAATTCCGCAAGTGCGGCAACGGGAATTTCAAGTTCGCTTGCTGAAGTATTACAGCGTTGGGGCATTCCCCAGGCCAATACGATCGCCGTGGTGTTGATCACGATGCTTATTTCTTTTATTACGCTTATCTTTGGTGAATTGGTACCCAAACGAATGGCTATTCAAAAGGCGGAAAGCTTTTCCATGTTTTGTGCTAAGCCGATTTTGATAATTAGTAAAGTAGCGTACCCTATCATTAAGATTCTCTCGGTATCTACCACGCTTGTATTACGTTTGTTTGGTATACAAGATGAACATGTGGAAGAATCTTTATCGCGTGAAGAGATTCGCAGTATGCTAGAAGATAGTCGTGAAAAGGGTGTGCTTGATGAAGCTGCGGCAGAAATGATGGATGGGGTTTTTGAATTTGATGAGATCTTGGCTAATGAAATCATGACACCTAGAACACAAGTATTTTGTATTGATATAGATGATCCCAAGGATGCATATGTACACGTTCTGATGGAAATGCAGTATTCTCGAATACCGGTATATGAAGAATCTATTGATAATGTGATCGGTATTTTAAATATTAAAGATTATTTTACGCAAGCATATCAACATGGTTTTGCTTTTGTGGATATCCGTAAGATATTAAGAAAGCCGTATTTTGTTCCTGAAACAAAAAATATCGATGATTTATTTCAAGAGATGCAGAAGTTGCATCAACATATCGCGGTTCTGATTGATGAATATGGAGGCATGTCCGGTATTGTGACCATGGAAGATCTCGTAGAAGAAATCATGGGAGAAATCGAAGATGAATATGATGATGCGCAAGCGATGATGTTACGCAAATTGTATGATAATGTCTATGAAATCAATGGTAGGATGCCCATCGAAGATTTGAATGAAGCACTGCAAATAAATATTGAGAATGAGAAGTATGATACGATTGGTGGTTTCATCTTAGATCAGTTAGGCTGTATCCCTGAAGATGGGGAAAGTGGAACCTTATATTGGAATGGTATACAATTTCAAATGTTAGAAATCAGAAATCATCGTATTGAACGTATCCGTGTGGAATTGCCGAAACAAAAGGAAGAATAACGAAAAAAAAGGCTATGCGAAAGAAAGGAATTTTCTAATGCATAGCCTTTCTAAATAAGATTGCGATAAAATTTGGAAAATGAGAAAGTGTTGTCATCTGTTTACTTTTTTATCAAAAATGGCTATACTATTAAAGAACATCCAGAGGTGTTGTACCGCTTAAAGAGCGGCATATGGAGGTTTTTATGAAAAAAATTATGTACATTACGACGTTATGCTTTCTTTTGCTGCTAAGTGGATGCGGCGGTTATACAAGAGATGAAACACCAGGTGCCTTACGCACGATTTCCGTAGCAGATATGGAAAAGAAAATGAAAAATAAAGAAGATTTTGTAATCGTATTTACCCAAAGCTGGTGTGCACATTGTGAGAAATTTCGCGATATGCTGGATGAATATTTACCAAAGCACCATGTGATCGTATACGATGTTGTCATTGACAAAGACCCTAATCCGGATCGCAGCGGCAATATTAAAAAGATTCAATCTTACTTTAAAACCATGGATAGTACGCCTTCCTTGTATTATGTGGAAAAAGGTAAGGTCAAAGATGAATTGGAAAACGGCGATGATGGAATCACGAAAGAAAAATTCGACAGCTGGGTCCAAAACTTTAAGCTCGATGAAAAGAAATAAGAAATTTGCGCTAAATAGCGTTGAAAACTAACATTTGTCACATATGACTAACAAATGTCATGAAAATTATGTGACAAAAGAAAGTTGCAATTCTTTACCTGGTTGTATACAATATAAGTGCAATAGTAGAATGATTGTTTGCAGTGTAGATCTACATCAAACAAAACATCTATGGTATTGTGGAACAACTAGATTTAAAGTATAAGTCTCTTTTAAATCTACACTACATTGGTGGATGGGGCATATCAGGAATAAGGATACGAAAATCAGATGTCTGCTGGTAACATTCAATGGTTTTCTTAAGATTTCCTTTCACTAATTATCATAATATAAGACCCCATACAATCCTTTTTTGAATAAACATGAAACCCTTCACACATTACACACGGGGTCATGCCTTATTCTCTGAGATTACACCGTTCATTCAATTACATGCGAGTGTTTCATACAATTATGAAGCAGGAAGAAACAAGTCAATGATGAGAGAGTGGCTTGTTTTTTCTTATGTTTTTAACATGAAGAAACATCACTTTTTCCTTCCGAGAAAAACATCTAAGGTGCTCTAAACGCAATCGCTTATACAAAAGCGGGCTTAATGTGTTTTATCATAAAATGAAAAGGAGTGGCTTTTTCTTAAAAAGGAAACCGAAAGGAGAGAAAGAAATGATTAGCGAAATCAATCACGATATTATACTATTACAGAAAACAAGTGAGCCAGCAACAGAAAAAGATCTATGGGTGGCAAAAAATCTATTGGAAACACTGCAAGCACATGAAGATAGGTGTGTAGGCATGGCTGCCAACATGATTGGCGTATTCAAGCGAATCATTGCTTTTGTGGATATTGAAACAGGATCTCATTGGGTCATGCTGAATCCGGAAATCATCAAAACATCAAAAGAAACTTATCTGGCGCAAGAACAATGTCTGTCCATCAGCGGAATTCGCCAAACAAGACGCTATCGCCGTATCAAGGTACGATATCAAGATGAACATATGAACATAAAGATTAAGACCTTTCATGATAGGACTGCACAAATTATTCAACATGAAATCGATCACTGCAATGGCATACTGATATAAACGCTCTCGTTGTTTTCATTTCACCAACAAACAAATTAAGAAATGTCATTCCTTTTTCTCATTGTGAAAATTCCGGCAGATATCTTTTTTCACTCTGGAAATTGCGGTAGGAATGCTTTAGAATATGATATAATAAGGAAAAACAGTCAGGAGGAAGGGTACGTATGTCAAAAATGAAGGGCGCATTGAAAACGGCTATCATTTTTTTGTTTTTAATGGTGTTTGTGGCGGCAGGCATCAGTATCTTTAGTAAAGCCAGTAAAACTTCCTTTGTCTATCGCAGTAAGGAGCCTCTGAAAATCGGTGCCACCTACATGACACTTAACAATCCTTTCTTTAGTATCATTGATGAAGAAATACATAATGTAGTCGAAGCGAATGGTGATGTGTTAATCAGTCTTGATCCTGCCTTAGACTTAGAAAAACAAAAACAACAAATACAATACCTCATTGATCAGAATGTCCAAGCGATCATTGTCAATCCTGTTGATTTCAACGGCTTAACTTCCTCCCTTGAAGCAGCCAAAAAAGCCGGTATCCCGGTCATTGCTGTGGATAGTGAAGTCATGGACAGTGACTTAATTACTTACAGTGTAATGTCAAATAATTATGATGCCGGTGTCCAGTGTGCAAAAGATATGATGAAATATAAGAAAAAAGCAGATATCGTTTTATTACAACATAGTACAGCATATTCTGCTGTTCAGCGCATTCAGGGCTTTATCGATACGATTAAAAATGATCCCAATTACCGTATTGTCGAACGCATTGAATGTGATGGTCAATTAGAGATTGCAATGCCGCTTATGCAAAAGTTCTTGGAAAAGGATGTATCTTTTGATGTGGTAATGGCTTTAAATGATCCAAGTGCATTAGGTGCTCTGGCAGCCATGCAAGATCAAGGCAAATTAAAAGATGTATTCGTATATGGTGTAGATGGCACACCGGAAACAAAGACACTGATATCAGAACATATCATGCAGGCAACGGTTGCTCAATCACCAAAGACATTAGGAAAAATGGCGGCAGAAGCTGTTTATAAGATTCGCAATCATGAGAAAATAGAAAAACTTCAGCGTATTCCAGTGACCATCATCACACAAAAAAACGTCGGGAAATATTCATTAGAAGGGTGGCAATAGTATGTTACGTAAACAACTTATGGAAAACAGACTGCGCTATACCTACTTCATCATGTGCTTTCTGAATTTCACGATGATTGTCTTTATCAGTTCGATTATTTATATCACAACCAAACGTATCTGTGATATGCAAGAGGCAAGGACCTTTTTATCGATGATTGATTATTTACCGAAAGATCCTATGCATAGTATGATCTTATCAATTACAGCCTTTGTGGCATTATTGATCGTGATGCGTCTGCGTTTAAAACTACATTTTGAAACATGGCAGCTGGTGCTTTGTTTTCTGGTTGAGTCAGGCTTATGTCTATTGATCATGGAACGACTATATTTCAGTACCAATTCCATATTGTTGTTGATGATGGCTGATTTATTAACCTATATTACTTCCAATACCTATCGTTTCTTCTTTATGGTTGTATTGGTTACGTTTTATTTAGGTGCTAATTATGATTTCTTATCGGCTCGCGTTTCTATGACATCCTTCTATGATTATATCAACTGTTATAATTCCTTTGTCAAATCACTCTTATTAAGTGTTCAAAATACCCTAGCCAGTCTGAATATCATTGTTTTTATCATCTACATGGTCTTTCTGGTTCAAGATAAGATCAATGAAAACAAGCGTTTCTTAGCATTGAATGAAGAATTACAAAGCTTAAACGAACAACTGAAAGAATATGCTGATATACGTGAAAAAATGGGAGAAACAAGAGAACGAAATCGTTTAGCCAGAGAAATCCATGATACACTGGGGCATACTTTGACGGGGCTATCCGTTGGCTTAGATGCCTGTGTGCTGACCTGTGAACTGGATCCCAAAGCCACACGTAAGCAATTAAGTGTATTAAGTGAAACCGCCAGAAGAGGCTTAAAAGATGTTCGTCGCTCGGTTGATAAGCTGCGACCGGATGCCTTAGAACATTATACCTTGAAAGTGGCAATTGATAAGATGATCAAGGAATTTCAGGAAATTACGGATGTGACGATTCACTTTGTCTGTCATTTACCTAAGTTAACCTTTGATTCTGATGAAGAAGAAGTCATCTATCGTATTATTCAAGAGGGAATGACCAATGCGGTTCGCCATGGACATGCGACGAAAATATATATTTCTATCGCAAAGGAAGAAAACACGTTAATATTAATAATAGAAGATAATGGTATAGGATGTGAAAACATCAAACCAGACTTTGGTCTTCATCATATGCAGGAACGCATTGAGTTATTAAAAGGGAATATACGTTTTTATGGTTCCAGTGGGTTTATCATTATCGCTGAAATACCAATTCGGGAGGGTTTAGAATATGATTAAGATTTTAATTGCAGATGATCAGGAATTGATTCGTGAAAGTTTAAAAATCATCCTAAGTACCAATAATGAATTTGAAGTAATTGATACAGTAGGGAGTGGAAAAGAAGTAGTCGAAAGCATACGCCGTCATATACCGGACATTATTTTAATGGATGTTCGTATGCCGGATATGGATGGTGTGCAATGTACCAAATTTGTCAAAGAAGTATATCCTGAAATTAAGGTTATTGTATTAACGACATTTGATGATGATGAATATATTTTCTCGGCCTTAAAATATGGGGCAAGTGGTTATTTATTAAAAGGGGTATCTTTAGATGAATTGACCTCCGCAATTAAAACCGTTCTGCAAGGAGGAGCTATCTTTAATCCGAATGTTGCTAGCAAAGTGACCAAGATCTTTTCTGAAATGGCAAAAAACAATATCGTGGCAGAACGTATTCATGATGAAGACTTACCGAATTTAAGCGATACGGAATGGAAAATCATTCAACAAGTATCACAAGGACTTTCGAATAAAGAAATCGCTGAAATATTAAAATTCACAGAAGGTACGATACGCAATTATCTCAGTGTTATTTTGGATAAGCTGCAGCTGCGTGATCGTACACAACTGGCTATCTGGTATATCCATAGAGGAAAAGAAGCATGAAACAGAAGGTTATAGCCGTTGCGGCTGCCTTTTTGTTGATCGTGTCAATCTTATTATATATGACCTATCAGAAAAATAAGCCAATCACATTGACGTTTGGCATGTTTGCCGGCAGTAATTGGGATGTGCCCAATGGCGAAAGCTATAAGATCATTGATGAAGTTGTGGAACGCTTTGAACGTAAACATCCTAATGTAAAGGTAGAATATGTCAGTGGTCTACAGAAAAGTGATTACTCTGAATGGCTCTCGCAACAGGCTTTAAAAGGCAATTTACCTGATGTATTTATGATACGATCAAATGATTTATCTACTTTTTCTGATATCGGCATCATGCAAAATTTGAACAGCTATATTCATAAGGATGATGCATTCGATAAAGCGGCATACTTTACACCATCCTATCAATCCGGAACTTATCAGAAGAAACAATATGCACTCCCTTATGAAAGTGTACCAACATTAATGTATGTCAATCGTACTTTGTTGGAAAAAGAAGGTATTTCTCTTCCATCAGATAACTGGACGTGGGCCGATTTCTATGATATCTGCCGCAGGGTGACAAAAGATACGAATGAGGATGGCGCTTTGGATCAGTTTGGTGTTTATGGTTATGGCTGGCAAAATGCAGTTGCCTCAAATGGAGCTACGGTATTTAATGCGGAAGGTACAAAAGCAACTTTAAGTGATGAGCGGGTATATGAGGCGATAGAATTCACCAGAAGATTAGAAGAACTAAATCAAGGCATGACACCAACGAGCGAAATGTTTGATAAGGGACAGGTTGTTTTCTGCCCCATGCGTTTTAGTGAATACCGCACATATAAACCCTATCCTTGGCGTGTCAAGAAATATAGCAGCTTTGAATGGGAATGCATCCCTATGCCAGCAGGGCCTCAAGGAGATAATGTATCGGAACTTGATACCTTGTTGATGGGAATGGCAAAAACCTCACAGCATAAAGACCTCGCCTGGGAATTCTTAAAAATGTTATCCTATGATGAAACAACGCAGGAGGATATCTTTGCTTATTCACAAGGAGTTTCTGTACTAAAAGACATTACCAATTCAAAGACGGTAAGTCGTTATCTGCAAGAAGATACACCAGGAGAAAGTGCTTTTAAGCTAGATTTCTTCAATAAAACAATGGAACATGCTATACCAGTGAATAAATTTTCAGATTATGATCAGGCAATGTCTGTTGCGGATAGTGAAATACGACGTCTTTTATCCACGGATGAAGATATTAAAACAATGGTGAATACACTGCAAAGTAAACTGGATATTTTATTACAAAATTAATTAATAGTATTTCTAACATCGTTCAAACTGTTGACTCCATATGCAAAGAAAAAGTCAGCAGTTTTATTATGCTAAAGTTATATAATTGAGATATACGTTATCTGACTATTAAACTTCTTATATACACACAGTATTTCTACATGCTATCTTACGATTAAACTTTCGATAAACACACACTACTTCTATATGCTATCCTATAAGTTTTATTATCATCACACGACTTATGAACTGGTAGTTGCTTAGGATATGGTACCAAGGAAGAATGTGAAATTGGAAGAAGCAGATGTATATAACTATTAGAATGATGATTTATCCTGGGATAGGTCATCTTTTTTGATGAAAAGATGTAATAATTTTACTTTTGTAAAAGAGAGTACGCTATACTAATATCATAAATCTAATGGGAGGTAAGCTTATGCAAAAACGAATCTTATGTGGTTTATTTGCATGTGTGTTATTACTTGGTGGTTGTTCTTCAAATACAAATGTTCATAAAAAAGAGCCAGAGAAACAGAAAGATACAGAGAATAACAGTGAGGTTAATAAAACTTATGAATTTACAGGTGTCATTAAAGATCTGACATCCAATAGTATCATGGTGAAGAATCAAGATGAAGAAAAGCGATTTGATCGTGAACAAATGAAGATGGAAGGTACGGATACGTTGTTACTGGATGAAGAAGTAAGTATTACTTACCGAAAAGAAAAAGAGCATTTGATTGCTCTTCAATGTGTCGTGAAGAAGGTCGCAAAGCAACAGGAAGAAAAAACCGAAAAAGAAGTGGCTATCGATAAGATTATTGCCTCTATGAGTATCGAAGAAAAAGTCGGACAGATTTTCTTTGTCCGCTGTCCAGACATGTATTCTATAGAGGATGTGAATACATATCATTTAGGCGGATATATTTTATTCGACAGAGATTTCAAAGATCAAAACTATCAAGATGTTGTGGCAAAGCTCACCGCTTATCAGAAAGAAGCAAAAGTTCCTTTGTTAATCGGGGTTGATGAAGAAGGGGGAACTGTGAATCGGGTGAGTACTTATTTTCGTGAAGTTCCATTTTGGTCACCACAGGATTTATATCAAGAAGGTGGTATGCCGCTGATTATTTCTGATACTAAGGAAAAGGCAGAATTATTAAAAGGCATGGGCATTAATGTGAATTTAGCACCAGTGGCAGATGTTTCGACACATACAGAGGATTTTATATATGCACGATCTTTCGGCAAGAACGCACAAGAAACAGCGAACTATGTGAAAACCGTAGTTCATACGATGAAGAAGAATCACATTGGTTCTTGTTTAAAGCATTTTCCTGGCTATGGAAACAATGTGGATACGCACACCGGTATAGCAATTGATAAGCGTTCTATGGAAACTTTTGAAAATAGTGATTTTATCCCTTTTAGCGCCGGGATACAGGCAGGTGCAGATAGTGTTTTAGTTTCCCATAATATTGTAAAGTGCATGGACGCTAAACATCCGGCATCGTTATCTGCAAAGGTCCATAGGATATTACGTGAGCAGCTGAAATTTCAAGGCGTTATAATGAGCGATGATCTGGCTATGGATGCTATTACGCAATATAGTGATGATGCTAGTGTGGCCGTCAGTGCTGTCAAAGCAGGTAATGATTTATTAATTTGCAGTAATTATCGCGTACAGTTGCCGGCCGTTCTAGAAGCAGTGAAAAAGAAAGAAATTCAGGAAGAGCAGATTGATGCCTCTCTGCGTCGTATTTTAAAGTGGAAATATGACTTAGGTTTATTGTCATAAACGGTACGTAAAAAAGCAACTCATCTTGGTTTATTATCATAAATGATACGTAAAAAGCATCTCATCATGTAGAATTCCCATTGATAGTTACAGGGTTACAGGGAATGATACGATAAGATGCTTTTTTTACTATATGATTACTAATAAGCTACTAAGGTATTACTATAGAATCAATTATTAATGCCATGGTGAAATCCGGACACACTACTATCTACGGTTTTAAAGGTATAGCCAAGGGATTGATAATATTCAATGATCGCAGGTAAGGCTTCTACACTCGCTTGGGATCCTGGATGATCATGGGTTAGCATCATCAATGGAGATGCCCCGCCATAAGATGTTGCCTCTTGAATCAAAGATGCACTCGGCAAAGCCGAATTTCCATCGCCGCTGCTGGAATTCCAATCATAATATTGATAGCCTCTTTCTTGAACTGCTTTTGCTAAGCGTGTCATTAACCCGGGGACGTTTGAAGAAACCGTGTTACTACTGCCTCCAGGGAAGCGAATAATGTTTGGTGTCAAGCCGGTTTGTTGTTTCACAACATCACTTATGTTTTGTAAATCTTTAAAATAAGCGGATTCGCTAGCATAAAGAGCTCCATAATCATGTGAATAGGTATGTAGTCCAATGGCATGGCCTTTTTGATATGCTGTTTTGATATAGCCAAGATAGGAAGGGCATTGCGCTGTAACAAAAAAGGTCGCTTTTACATGATAACGGTCTAATATTTCCAATACCTTTAGTGTGTTTGCACTAGGTCCATCATCAATTGTTAAATAGATGATTTTTCCAGATGTTTTTTCTTGCACGATGATGGTACGATTTATTTCAGTCTTATTACCAGCATTGTCTATTGCCTGATACGTTATGCTATAACGTCCGGGTTGTTTTGCGTCAAAGTTATTTTTATTTATGGTAAAGTTAATCTTACCATCACGATCATCAATTGCTTCTACGCCTTTTTTGAAGTCAGGCTTCTCACCTTTTTGGATGGTCATATCTAAAATTCCGGTAAAAACAGGTGGCTGTGTATCTTTTTTTAGAATATTTGCAACAGCCTTTACCGTTGTCTGGTTTTTTCCTTCATCTTCGACGATGATTTGAACGGTTTGTTTGCCAAGTTTTGTAAAGGAATATGCTTTTGCAAAACGAGCTGTTGTTTTCGTAGCATCATCAATTTTTTGAATAAAATCCTCAGGTGCTACCTTATCACCGATGCTTATTTTTTGATCTTGCGCTACTACAACAGGTGGTTTGCTGTCTTTTACGATATAATCAAGGGTGAATGTATGACCATCTATAGTATAGGTTATTTGATGATTGCCAAGTTTTGTCGTGTCGATGTTTGTTTCTACATGTACATCCTGAAGTGAACCATGATCGATCTTTTTGATGAAAGCTTTAGCAGAATAGGTTTCTTTCACTTCCAGAGTTATCGGGTTCTGCGTAAAGTGAATACGTGGCATACTGAACCATATATAGCCGGCAACGGATAGGGCAATGATTAGTAAAGCACAAAGAAGGATGCACAGGTAACGTTTTTTATTTAAAGTATTTTTCATTTTTTCCACTCTTTTCCTTACCATTATAGCATAGCATGGTTTTATGGTGAAAATTAGGAAGAAATTATAACAATAGTAAGTATTCTTTAATAATATGATGATATAAAAAAGGAAATTGTTTCGGTTTTTCATAAAATAGCTTTCTTTTATCTTGTTTTTGCTTTTCTAGTTAAGGTGCCTAATTTTTATACACCTATCGAATAACCTTGCACATGATTTTTAGGCAGTAAAAAAGACAATCGTATCTTAGGATACAACTGTCTGTTTATCTGTGGTAGTAGTTCTTTAAAAAGTTTTCTTTAAATTCGGCATATGTTCCATCTAGAATCGCTTGGCGTGCTTGCTCTGTTAAGCGAATGATGAAACGCAGGTTATGCATCGATGCCAGATTATAATATGTATGCTTGTCTTCTTGTTTTTCTGATTTCATGAGGGCTCTTAACTGTCCGCGTGTCCAACCTGCTTTACATACCGGACAATCACAGCCTTGTTCCAATAGTTCTTCACTATCCGCAAATTTTGATAAGCTATAATATCCATGGGTCGTATAGATCCTGCCATGTCTTGCTTCACGTGTTGGGGCAACACAATCAAAAGTATCGGCCCCCATTTCTACGCCAATGAGAATATCGTCCGGATGGGATAAGCCAAGCAAATGACGAGACTTGTTTTCAGGTAATTCTTCACAGCACCAGGTCAGAATTTCACCTAAACTTTCTTTTAGAAAAGCACCGCCCAGACCATAACCGTCAAAATCCATCTTGGCAAACTTTTGTGCGGTAGAACGTCGTAAATCTTCCCAACGTCCACCTTGTAAAACACCATAAAGCGATTGACGATAGCCTAAATCATCTCGGTGTTTTTTATGTTCTGCTAAACTGCGCAGTGCCCAGCGTTCCGTTCGTGCTAAAGCTTCGACGTTATATTCATAACTATCTGCCAGTGAAGTTAATTCATCATAAGCCATATGAATATCAGCACCGATGCGACATTGAATTTGCATGGATTCCTCTGGACCGATAAAATCATCCTGATCAGTGAAAGGATCATGAAACTGTACCCCATCTTCACTTACGATAGCTAAACGATCCTTAGGATCAGTATTGATTACCTCTTTTTCTCGATCCATACTGACGACTTTTCCTAAACCGGAGCCTAAGGACATAACCTGAAATCCTCCAGAATCGGTCAAAGTAGGTCCATTCCATCCAGACCATGCGGCCAATCCTTTCTGTGCTTGGATTTCTTCTGAAACATTGCGCAGATGATATCCATTGCTCAGCATTGCCTGTGCCTGAATAGCATGCAAATCCTGCATGGATAAAAACCGGACTTCACCCTTTGTGCCGACGCACATGAAAGCAGGTGTCTTAATATCTCCATGCGGTGTGTGAATGATACCTGCTCTTCCTAGTTTTCCAGGTATCTTTTTGACGATTTCAAAGCTAAATGTATTGTTGTTTTTGTATTCTGTCATTCTATCATTCTTCCTTTTAAACTTTTTGCGATGATGGCCTCAGCTGGGGAGAAGATAACTTCAAAGCTGATGCCGAGTACATAAGCAAATATCGCTTGTGCCAGAAATTCATGGAACGGCAGGACACCCAGAAACGCGATTGTTTCAAAGATGAAGGCATCCAGGATATGAGCAAATGCAGAAGAGCCTAACGCTCTGGCAATAAAACTTTTGGCAAATATGCCATCGTGATTCTTTAACTTCATGAAGATAACGTTATTCAATAGATTGCTGCAAACATATGCGAGCAGCGAACCAAGAATGATTCGTGGTGTAAAGCCGAATACACTGGCATATGCATTCTGCATGTTCCAACCATCATATGCCGGTAAAGCAATGACGATATAAAATACGATGATGGCTAGAATATTGATAAGAAAACCAGCTACAATAATATTTTTGGCAATCTTTTTTCCATAGAATTCCACAATCAAATCACCTATGATATAAGTGAGTGGAAAGACAACGACACCTCCATCAACAGCAATACCAAAAAAATTCCATAGCTTTATAGCGGCTAGATTAGATATCAGCAAGGTACTCACGGATATCGTAGCGAAGTAAAGTAAAAGCTTTTGTTTAAAATTTGGCATGGTGATATTATAACATAAATCAGTGAGAATGGAACCTACAGGAAGCAGACGGGTTACATGGTTAATAGGATTCTTTGTTTGGATTGTTTGAAAAACGGTATAAGGGCAATATCTGATACATATCCTATGAATAGGATCATCGTTATGCCATAGCTATACAATGGTTATCTTTTGTCTTTATTTTTGCATAGGAGTTGTGTTTTGTTTGTGATAGAAAAGGTTATATGCTATAGTTTGGTTATAAAATAAGGGAGGTTTTATACCTATGGATCAATTTACATCATTAAGAGAAAAAGTAGTTATCGTAACCGGAGGTACACGTGGTATCGGTTTTGAAACGGTGCGTAGTTTTTTACAAAATGGCGCAAAGGTCGCAATGCTGGGATCACGTCAGGAAACGGTAGATCATGCGATGGCATTGCTGATGGAAGAGGATCATACGTATCCTGTTAAAGGCTATCATCCTGATCTGCATGATGTTGAGGCAGTACAGGCCATGTTAAAGGATGTTACAGAAAAGTTTGGCAGTGTGGATATCTTGGTGAATAATGCAGGTGTATCCGATGCTACCTCTATTTATGCCTATGATGATGATCATTTTATGGATGTCTTAAAAATTAATGTTGATGCAGTATTTCGTTTATCACGTTTAGTTGCACCGGTTATGAAGGAAAAAGGAAAAGGTGTGATTATCAATGTCAGCTCCATGGTATCGCTTTATGGACAGCGTTCGGGCAGTGCTTATCCAACGAGTAAGTTTGCCGTGAATGGAATGACGAAATCCTTAGCCAGAGAGTTAGGCAAAGATGGCATACGTGTGAATGCCGTTGCTCCCGGCATTACAAGTACCGATATGGTAAAGGCGTTAGATCAGACAATCATTCAGGCGATGGCTGCCAATGTCCCATTACAACGTTTAGGCGAACCGCAAGATATAGCCGATGCGATATTGTTTTTGGCCAGTGATATGGCATCCTATATCACAGGTGCTGTATTATCCGTTGATGGTGGATTTGTCGGATAAGGATTACGGATTTTATACGCAGGCACTCTTTTTTAGATAAAGAAAGAGTGCTTTTTTTAGATGTTTCCTTTGTTTCTGCATCATTCCTTTATCTTTGATCATATCGGCGAATCAGGGTGCTTAATTTGGGCTATCTTTCAGGTCTTTGTTTTTTCGTAGAGAACATAAAAAGCTACACCTGTAGCATAAGATATTTTTATGGATGCTTCATAAGAATTTATGGATGCCCTCTTTCATTGAATATCACATTCAATTTTATTATAATGTAGAAAGCGAGGTGTAAACATATGAAGTTTGGTGTAATCGGTATCAGTTATCAAAAAACCTCCATTCAAAAACGTGAAGGGGCATCCTTTAGCGATACGCAAAAATTACAGCTTTATGATGAACTACTAGATAGCAAAATCCTACAAGCAATGAGTGTGACAACATGCAACCGCAGTGAGTTGTATATTGTCTATGAAGAAAAGCAACAGCTGCATCAGGCGATCACCTTATTTGTGAAGATGGCGAAAACCATTGCTCGTGAAGATGTCTTTGTTAAAACGGGAAAAGAAGCCCTACTATATTTGTTTGAAGTATGTGGGGGCTATCATTCTATGATCCTTGGAGAAGATCAGATTCTTGGGCAAATGAAAACAGCATATGCATTTGCCAATCAGGCAGGAGCATGTCGCAAAGAGCTGCATCGCATCTTACAAACTTGCTTTTCCTGCATCAAACAAATAAAACAGACATATCGCATCAGCGAAATATCCACATCGATTGCTTATCTTGCCTATACATATTTAACACAGCAAACAACGTTGCAAGGAAAGAAAATTCTATTGATCGGAAGTGGGGAAATGGCACAGCTGATGCTTATGTATCTTAAGGATGTAAAAGCGGATCTTTGGCTATGTAGTCGTACCCTAGCTCATGCATCAAAATTACAGGAAGGAAAGGAAAAGCTGCCGATTGTACCTTTTGAAGAACGATATTCTTGTATAAAGGATTGTGATATGATCATTTCAGCAACGGCAAGTCCGCATGTTATCATTAAAAAAGAAGCGTATCCTCTCACAGAGAAAGAACAATATCTCATGGATCTGGCTTCTCCCAGGGATATTGATGAGACCATAAAAGATGAAAATCATCATCTCTGTAATCTGGATGATTTGCAAATCATCGCTGATGAGCATAGCAAAGAACGGCAAAAAAGAATGCGCCTGGCCTATGGGGATATGGTACAGCGTGTGGATTCTTTAATGGAATGGCTGTGCCATGTACAGGTTGACAAAGCGATAGCTTCCTTACAAACATACAGCAAACAACAGGCACAGCATACGTATGAATTATTAAAACAGAAATTATCTTTACAGCCACATGAGGAACGCATGATGAAGAAAGTGCTGGAAACTTCTTTTTTGCGTATGGTAAAAGAACCGATTCTTTCCTTAAAACAGCTGCAGGAAGAAGATCAGGAACAATATGCGGCAATGGTAGAGCAGCTATTCTTAAAGGAGGATGACATATGCGATATATCATAGGAACCAGAGGCAGTGCCTTAGCCCTTGCCCAAAGTGAACAAGTTCGCACTTTATTACAAAACACCTATCCCCAGCATAGTTTCACGTTACAGATCATTGCCACAAAGGGGGATCTTCAACAGCATGTGGCATTAGATCAAATGGATGCCAAGGGCATTTTTGTGAAGGAAATAGAAGAAGCTTTGTTAGCAGGAAAGATTCATATGGCAGTACATAGTTTAAAGGACATGCCAACCCAATTACCCAAAGGATTATGTTTTACTAAAACGCTTCTTCGCGAGATGCACGAGATGTTTTTATATCCCGTACCAAGACAACGTTTCATGAATTAGGACCTCAGGCGAAAATTGGCACTGGCAGTAAACGCCGTAAGGTACAACTAATGAAACTGCGTCCGGATATATCTGTTGTGGGGATACGGGGGAATGTGGATACCAGATTGAGAAAAATGGAAGAACAGCAGCTTGATGGCATCGTCTTAGCAGCCGCAGGCTTAAAACGTTTGCAAGTACAAGGGATTTC